>ERZ1673752.431-NODE-431-length-73343-cov-14.012690_pt1 | contig 73343 bp, 58 predicted proteins | sample MGYA00580195_ERZ1673752 | MGnify/ENA primary metagenome ERZ1673752 (study PRJEB41218, sample SAMN15661744) | gut metagenome | host: Homo sapiens | place: Canada: London | collected 2015-08-20/2019-03-30 | study: EMG produced TPA metagenomics assembly of...
TTAAAATCCCGTGGGTAGTGATACCCGTACCGGTTCGATTCCGGTCTGCGGCATTCTTTCAGACAGAGCAGGCACACAGATGTGTTTGGCTCTGTTTTTTTTGTGCGAAACAGGGAATTTCTTATAAAGTAAAATATTTCATGAGAATAAAGGCATCGTTTATGGATAATAAAGCTTTAATAAAAAATTAAGAAAATCTCCAAAACCTCTATGTTTTGTGGTATACTGTATACGGATCATTTTCGTTATTGAGAGAATGATACTAATAACACATCACATGGAGGATAAAATGTTAGAGAAGTTTTTCAAGTTAAAAGAAAACGGAACTACGGTCAAGACTGAAGTGATTGCCGGTATTACCACATTTATGACAATGGCTTATATTCTTGCCGTTAATCCAAACATGCTTTCAGCAGCAGGAATGGATAGCACAGCCGTGCTGATCGCCACATGTCTGGCTTCATTCATCGGTACAATGGCAATGGCACTGCTTGCTAACTACCCATTTGCACTGGCTCCCGGTATGGGACTGAATGCATACTTTGCTTACACAGTATGTGGAAACATGGGTTATTCCTGGAAGGTAGCTCTTATGGCTGTATTTCTGGAAGGTATCGTATTTATTGTACTTTCACTGACTAGTGTACGTGAGGCAATTTTCAATGCAATTCCCAGTACACTTAAGAAAGGTGTGAGTGCTGGTATCGGTTTATTTATCGCATTTATCGGTCTGCAGGGAGCACACATCATCGTGAATGATGATTCTACTCTTCTGACATATTGTAAATTTGCTGATAACTGGCATACACAGGGGATTTGTGCAGTACTTGCACTGATCGGTCTGTTTATCACAGTTATTCTTTACATCAAGGGCTTCAAGGGATCTATTCTGATCGGTATCATCGCAACATGGATCCTCGGTATGATCTGTCAGGCTGCAGGTGTTTACCATATTGATGCAAAGGCTGGTTTCTACTCTCTGTATCCAACCATGCATATGACTGACTTCAGCAAGATCACAACCACATTTGGTCAGTGTTTCACAGCTGATTTCAAGGGCGTGGGTGTATTCAACTTTATCGTTGTTCTCTGTTCATTCCTGTTCGTTGATATGTTTGATACGATCGGAACATTAGTCGGAGTTTCATCCAAGGCCGGTATGCTGGATGAGAATGAGAAGCTTCCAAACATCAAGCCGGCACTGTTAGCAGACGCAATCGCAACAAGTGCAGGTGCTATTATCGGTACAAGTACAACAACAACTTACGTGGAGAGCTCAGCAGGTGTTGGTGCCGGTGCACGTACAGGTCTTGCTTCTGTAGTGACAGCAGTATTATTCCTTCTGGCAATCTTCTTCGCACCAATTTTCACAGCAATACCGGGCTTTGCAACTGCTCCGGCATTGATCTTCGTTGGTTTCCTGATGATCTCTTCTGTTGCACAGATCGACTTCAACGATCTGACAGAGGCAGTGCCTGCATATATGACCATTCTGGCAATGCCATTTGCATACAGTATCGCAGAGGGTATCTCTCTCGGAGTTATCTCTTATGTAATTATCAATGTGATCTGCGGAAAGGCAAAGAAGGTTACACCACTGATGTACATTCTTGCAGTATTGTTTGTTTGTAAGTATATTTTCTTATAAAGAACATATACGCAGGTTGATCCGGTATATGGACAGGAGCGTTATTGCTGCATGAAATGCATCGGCAATAGCATAGAATGAGAAATATGGGGGCAAGTACATTTGCCCCCTTTATAATAGTTATTTCTGTGACAGACACAGGAAAAAGAAAGGCATGGTTAATCATGAAGAAGAAAAGAAGGCTTCCAAAGGGCTGGAATTATGTGTTACTTCTGATCGTATGTCTTGCTGCCGTGGGCGGCGTTGTTGGACATAATTATCAGGAGAAGCAGAAACAGGAGAAGCAGCTGGCGCAGAGAGCCAAGAATGCAGTGAAGAGCGTAAAAGATCTGGATGGCAAGAAGATAGGAGTTCAGATTGGTACGACCGGTGACATTTATGCTTCCGATTATGAGGGCGATGATGCAGGAACAGTGATCGAGCGGTACAATAAGGGAACTGATGCGATCCAGGCGTTGAAGAACGGCAAGATCAACTGCGTTATCATCGATGAGCAGCCGGCAAAGGCTTACACCGAAAAGGATAATACACTGAAGATCTTAAAGGAAGAGTTTGCTCTTGAGGATTATGCGGTCTGCATTGACAAGAGTAATACAGATCTCAAGGAAAAGATCAACGAAGCGTTGACCAAGTTAAAAGAAGATGGAACTCTGCAGGATATTATTGATAATTATATCGGAGAGGATTCTGTCAAGGGTACAAAGCCGTACGAGATCAAGGATGTCAAGAGAAGTGGCACGCTGAAGATGGCAACCAATGCTTCATTTAAGCCATATGAATATTATGAGAATAATAAGATCACCGGTATTGATGTGGATATGATGCAGGCTGTCTGCGACGAGCTTGGCATGAAGCTTGAGGTTGAGGATATGGAGTTTGATTCTATCATTCCTGCAGTAACTTCCGGTAAGGCAGATGTTGGAGCGGCGGGTATGACTGTCACGAAGGATCGTCTCAAGAATATTGATTTTACAGAATCCTATACAACAGCAAAGCAGGTTATCATTACAATCGATCCTAAGGCCGGCATTACGAAGAGTTCCCTGGCGGAGCGTTTTCATGATAACTTTATTAAAGATAACAGATATCAGTATATTGTAAAGGGTCTGCAGAATACGCTGTTGATCACGGTATTTGCGGTATTGTTTGGTATTATTTTCGGCTTTGTGATCGCGGTGATCCGTACCGGTCATGATAAAAACGGAGGATTTCCGATACTCAATGCATTCTGCCGGATCTATCTGACTGTAATGCGTGGTACGCCGGCAGTTGTACAGCTGTTGATTTTCTATTATATTATCCTGGTGTCCGTGGATAACAAGCTTTTGGTAGCAATCGTTGCGTTCGGATTAAACTCTGCAGCGTATGTAGCGGAGGTTGTCCGTTCCGGAATCATGGCAGTAGACGGTGGACAGTTTGAGGCGGGAAGAAGCCTGGGTCTTAGCTATGCGCAGACCATGACATCTGTTATTCTGCCACAGGCATTCAAAAACACATTGCCTGCGCTGTGCAATGAGTTTATTAGTTTGTTGAAGGAGACCTCTATCAGCGGTTATATCGCTCTTGTAGATCTGACCAAGGCTGGAGATATTATACGAAGCAACACATATGATGCATTTATGCCGTTGATCGCCGTTGCGCTGATCTATCTGGTTATCGTAATGATCCTTACTGCAGGAGTGCATTGTCTGGAGAGGAGGCTGAGAAGCAATGAGCGATAAAGAAGTATTGATCCGCGTAGAGAATCTGGAGAAATCATTTGGAGATCATCAGGTTATCAAAGGAATTTCCACCACGATCTGCAGAGGTGATGTTGTTGCAGTGATCGGTCCGTCCGGCTGTGGTAAATCCACTTTCTTACGTTCCATGAACTGTCTGGAGGATCCGACCGGCGGTCGTGTAACCTTCGAGGGAACGAATATCACCGACGAGGATGTGGATATTAACCTTGTCCGTGAGAAGATTGGTATGGTATTCCAGCAGTTTAATCTGTTCCCGAATATGACCGTTCGCGAAAATATTATGCTTGCGCCGGTAAAGCGTAAGAAAATGACAAAGGAGGAGGCTGCTGTAAAGGCAGACGAGCTGCTTGATCGTATTGGTCTGTCCGATAAGGCAGACAGCTATCCGGCAATGCTGTCCGGTGGACAGAAGCAGCGTATTGCGATCGCGCGTGCACTGGCAATGAATCCGGATGTCATGCTGTTTGATGAGCCGACCTCGGCACTGGATCCGGAGATGGTAGGAGAGGTGCTTTCCCTGATCAAAGAGCTGGCGGCAGAGGGAATGACGATGGTGATCGTTACGCATGAGATGGGATTTGCAAAAGAGGTTGCCAACCGCGTACTATTTCTGAACGAGGGACAGATTCAGGAGGAAAATACGCCGGAAGAGCTTTTTGAGCATCCCCAGAACGCAAGATTGCAGGATTTTTTGAGTAAAGTGTTATAATTTGTGAACAAACTGATAAATCTTTATTAAATCTTCGCCAAGATGGTTCCTTTTTCGAAAAAAGTGTGGTAAAACTATGCAAGGGCAAAAAAGAGGCACGCCAATAGCAATATATTGTTTAATGCGGATAGAGTATTTTGATATCGTGCCGCAAGCAGTCCTGAGAGAGTAAGAGAAGAAAGAGAAAAGAGAAAGGAGCAGTCGTTATGGGAGAAAAGATACCGGTACAGTTAAAGGATGTACATGATGTGAATGAGTTCGTCAATATTTTATCAGGCTTTGAGGGAGATTTTGATCTTTATTGCGGAAGATATTGTGTGGATGCCAAATCCATTCTCGGGATTATGACAATGGATCTGCGCAATCAGTTGTTTCTGACAGGCAACTGCGAACCTTCTGACAGACGTAACCTGGTACATGCATTGCAGGCGCGCGCATTTGCATAAGAATGACATTGGAATCATCTGACTGCAGTTGTCAGGTGTGTCCGATCAGGAACAAACAACCTCCTGAGGAGTGATTTCCTTAGGAGGTTGTTGCTTTTTCCGGCTATTTATCTTACACTAAAAGAAAAGAATAACAGGAGCAGGATACATATGAGGAGACACAGGAAATTTGCGTTGTGGATGGGAGTCATAATGGCAGTGTCTGCGGTTACCTCCGAAGTGCCGGACGATATATGTGAGGTGGTAAAGGCTGCGGAGAATACCGTGTCAATGACTGATTTCGCGTCTTCCGGCGAAGCAGCTGGAACGATCACGATCAGTACCGGGGAAGAATTAACGCTTTTTGCAGAGTATGTGAATGCCGGAAACAGCACGAAGGGGCGAAACTTCTGCCTGACATCGGATATAACTTTAAATGAAGCCTCTTATCAGTATCAGGATGCCTCAAAGAGAACGGGGATTTATTGTGACGAAGAACTGATTGGAGCAGTGGATCAGAGCGGAAACTGTTATGAGAATCTGGAAACATCGCAGACGACAGATCCCGGCAGTCTTTCCCGGGTGACTTTGTGGACTGCGGTCGGAACGAAGGGGTATCCGTTTCAGGGAAGCTTTGATGGTAAAGACCACACGATCCGGGGACTGTGCGTGATTGGAAATGAGAGTGATCCGGGGCTGTTTGGCTGTGTTGGTTCTAACGGAAGTGTTTGCCATTTAACGCTGGAGAAGGCTCTTGTAACAGGCAGGACGGGTGTCGGTGCCATTGTTGGGAATCTGCAGGGGACGCTGTCTGATGTCATCAGCCGTGCCAATATCGTCATGAGCTCCGGCTGTATTGGCGGAGCCGTCGGTGAGAACAGTGGAAGTATTGTAAACACGACTGCGCAGGATGTGGTTGTGATCGGAAGGAAGAATACACTGACCACGGAGCGGGACGAGATGGACCGGATCAACGGAATCGGCGGCATCGTCGGACGTCATACTGCCGGCGAACTGACAGGCTGCAGTCTGCGGGGAGAGGAGAGCCGGATCCCTTATGGCGGTGGCGGTATTGTGGGATATGTCGCAGGAGGCAATATCGCCTCCTGCGACAATTACAGCGACCTGCGAAGCAGCGGAGGCGACCTTGGCGGTATTGTGGATTTTGTGTTTCAGGGTTATTTACGTGACTGTAACAATTATGGCAATCTGGAGCTTGCCTATCATTCGGAGTCAAGCATCAATCTTGCCGGAATCGTTGCCGGAACATTTTCAAGCAACTGGAATGATATTGTGATCGATGGCTGTTTTAATTATGGAGATGTTTTGCAGAAGGAGCGCGAGGATGCTGTGGACGGAAACTGCATGGATTCGATCGGCGGTATTTCCGGACGCCATGGTGGAGGCGTGATCGGCAACTGTGGCAATTATGGGACAGTAGGGGTGATTACGAAGAAGAATGATTTGTCCTATGCGAGGATTGGCGGAGCCTATGGTTATCTACAGGTGGGAGGTATTGTTGCCGGGCTGGACGGAGCAAGCCGTGTGATCAATTGCTATAATATTGGCGATATTGAAGGCGATATTTTTTATGCCGGAGGCATCGCCGGACGGAAGAATATGACGCCGGTGGAGGGCTGCTATACCGTTGGAGAGATCAGGCAGCTGCTTGGAAAAGGACAGATTTGCGGATATATCGACGGAGGCTCTCTGACGCGCTGTTATTATTGGAAAGGAACGAATCGTACCGTTTATTCCCGGGCGACAGAACTGAATGAGTATTATGTGACCGGGTGCGAGGGTGTTTCACTTTCTGCGGCAAGAAGCAGTCTGATCGATAAGCTGAATGATTTTGTAGAATATCGACAGGGATACCAGTACAGCGAGCTTTGTCCACTGCGCTCATGGGTGACAGGACCGAATGGCTATCCGGTATTTGGGACAGAGGGAGAAATGGCATGTCCGGTTGTATCTCCGAAGGCAGATCCGTATGAGACACAGAAACCGGTAATTTCCCTTCAACCGACAGATGAGCCGGGGGCTTCGAATGGTCCGACACAGGATCCGTCCGTCTCAGAGGTTCCATCAGAAACGTCACAGCCGGCAGATGGATCTTCTACGCAGCAGCCGGCAGCGACAGGAAGTGCGGCACCGGAGAGTCCATCGTCGACAGTATGGGCACAGAGTCCTTCTCCGTCTGCGGCAGTGGCGGAGAACATTAATGTTTCATTAAGACTGAAGGTTTCGCAGGAGCTTTCCTGTGTGTCCGGGGTGAATGTGTCGTTGCTGCAGATTCAGAAGGTGTCGCTGCGCTGGAAGAAGGTCAGTGGAGTTGACGGATACGGTATTTACCGCAGAGAGGGCAGGAATGGCGCACTCAAGCGGCTTGGGACAGTCACCGGAAAGACAAGTTATCTGGATGCAACGGTTCGCAAAGGAAAGAAATATCAGTATCAGATCTTTGCGTTCGGTGCCAGAGATGGTGAGGCAGTGCGCAGCAGAGCGGTAACCAGCGAGCGCATCCGGATCCCGGATTATGCGGAACCAACGGTATCCTATGCAACGGAGATAACACCCGGAAAAAATTATCTGAAGATCAAACTGAAGAAATATAAAGGTCAATATCTGGAGATTTGGATGAAGAAAAATGGTATTGTACAAACAACAACTCTTCATCCGATCTCCAAATATAATGGAGTCTTTCGTTTGTCCTATACCAAAAGAAAAGGCAGTGTGTACTGCAAGGTCAGGACATGGGAGATTAAGAATGGAAAGAAAAAATACAGTGCTTATACAGAGTTAAAACGGATACGGCTGTAAAGGAGCAGACAAATGATATCAGGAGGTCAGAAAAGATGCAGCTGCTGCATGCATCTGCTGGAACAGGGAGATGTATGCAGTGCCTGTGGATACGACAATCAAAACAGCCAGACGCCGCCATACTGTCTGCCAGAGGGAACCTGCCTGAAGCAGCGTTATTACACGGGATGCGTTCTGGGGGAGGGCGGTTTTGGAATTACCTATCTGGGCTGGGATCAGACCCTGTCCATACCGGTTGCCATCAAAGAATATTATCCCAGAGAATTTGTACGAAGAAACCCGGTGCGGTCTCATTCTCAGGTAAACCGTGTTGATGGGGAAACCTGCGCACAGCAGGAATATCAGAAGGGGATGAAAGCGTTTCTTAAGGAAGCGCAGACGCTTGCACAGTTTCAGTCACTGGAGGGTGCAGCGGTTGTACATGACTATTTTACAGAGAATGATACCGCATACATTGTAATGGAATATATTGATGGGATCAGTGTCGAGGAGTATGTACAAAAAAACGGACAGATACCCGCAGGGCAGGTTCAAACCATGCTTCGTCCGGTATTGGATACCTTAGAGGAGATGCACGCACATCATATCATTCACCGCGATGTCAGTGCGGATAACCTGATGATCACCAGACAGGGATTTATGAAGCTTGTGGATTTTGGAGCGGCTCGAAGTACTGTGAACCGCGATCACACGATGACGGTCATATACAAACGTGGATTTGCACCGGAGGAGCAGTATCGCAGCAAGGGGCAGACCGGTCCATGGTCAGATGTGTACAGCGTCAGTGCCGTTATGTATTATATGCTTTCCGGGGTCATGCCGGAGGAGGCATCGCAGCGTCTTGTCAGTGACCGGACAGTTCCGCTGGATCAGATGGAGGGCGTTGCGCTTCCTAAGGGCTGGAGTGACGCGATCGGTAAAGGAATGTCAGTGATGGCAGCAGACCGTTATCAAAGCATTCGTGCGCTGCGCGAAGCATTGGGAGAAAGCGGGCGGACAGCATGCCGGGAACACTGGGGACAGGAGAGGCAGGAAGAACGACGCAGAAAGTCTCTGGCGGCGGGGGAGGAAGAGTTATCGACCGAACGGATCGCCGGAGAATTATTACAGGCAGGAAAAGAGCAGGAGAGCCGGAAGGAAAGGCAACTGATCCGGGAGAAAGCCTTACGGGTAAAGCGGAAAATATATCTTCGGATCGGTCTTGTACTCATTGTGCTTGTGGCAGCAGGAGCAGGCATCGCAATGATGCGTCTTAATGGGCAGGCTCAGAAAGAAGGCAGATTACCGGCGCAAACCAGTCTGGCAGCAGACATGCCATCGGAACAAAAGACACAGGGAGGGACAGCATCGCCGGAACAAACGACACTTGGAATAACTGCAACTGCATTGCCGGAACAAATGACGTCGATTCCGAAAACCACAGCGGAAAAGACGTCATCTGTTACCAGAAGTCCAGATGATAAGAAGCCGTCAGAGCGTCCGGATAAGATAACGGACAAAGTGTCAAAACGGGAAGAAAAGACCACAAAGGTATCCCGGAACAGAAAGAAGAAAACGTCAGCGACAGCAAGACCAAATAAAACAGAAGCAACACCAAAAACAACGAAAAAGAAAACGACAGGGCAAAAAGACAAGAAGAATGTAATAGGTTCTCTGGATACCCTGCTTGGGGAATAAAAGGTGAGGTCAAAAAATGGGACAGGATTATGGATTTGACACATTTCTAATGGAGCGGTGGGGTGGATCAGAGCCGGCGGATGAGAAGCAACGCCGTCATGCAGCGTTCCGGGCATTACAGAAGAAACTAAAAGATTGTGATATTGCTGCGCCGGGAACCATTCGTGCCTGGTGCGGCATCACCAAAAGAAGTGAACCCGGCAGAGATAAAATGTATCAACTGGCATTTGCACTGCATCTGACGCATGAGGAGCTGAAACAGTATCTCATAGAGGGACTCCGCATGCCCGGCGTCCAGGTCAACGATTACCGGGAAATCATCTATTATTATGGGCTGGAGCATAAGCTGTCCATGGAAAAATGCGAGGAAATGATCCTCGTCTTTGAAAAGCATATGTGCCGGACATATGTACCGCTGCAGAAGACACATACAAAACGTTTGTGGAGCTTCTACGACGACTGGCGCAAACTTGATCCCGTGCATTTTCTAAAACGGATGTGTACCCATGCAGAGATGTTTAAAGGGTACTCCAAGACAACGCTAGACTATTTCATCCGATTAAAATCGGAGCTGCTGCAGTACATTCAGGAGGATGTCAAAAAAGGCATGGAAGAAGATCTGGAGCAGCTTGGCTACAGGCAGTGGCTTGAGGAAAGCGGAATTGACGATGGCGATGATAAGGAGCTGATAAAACGTTTTCTGAAAAACATCAGCCGGAGAAGAAAGATGCAGGTCAATGCATCCGCCAAAGAATTGATCCGGTCGGTGCGGCGCGACTGCAGTGTCGTATATGCGGAGCATGGGCGGAACCGGGATGTATTAAGAGAATTATATGCACCGGTCGTGCAGCCCGGTACCAAAAATATCTTCTATAAAAGGGCATCCGGAGCTGCTGCGAAATCCGAGATCCCTTATATGTCAGAACGGCATATATCCGATTTGCTTCGTGTCTCACTGCAAAAGGAACGGGAAATCCAGATGGCACAGGCTCTGGCATATCTGCGGGGCGAGCCGAAACAGGACGTATGCCCGGAATGGATCTGTGCGTACCTCGACAAGCTGGCATGTGAGGGACATAGTGATTCAGACACACCGGAAAAGGTGTCCGGATCCGTTACGATCGGGGAAGCGGAGGAGATATTAGCCAGACAGCATCAGCTTCAGAAAAAACGCTGTCTGCTCATACAGAGAGATGATCTGCTTCCGCTGCTGTTAGAAGTGTCCGGCCGCAAATACAAAAAAGAACAGGAACTACTGGGGCAAAAAACGGACAGAGAAGAGGCAAAAAACCGTTTTTGCAGAATGGCAAATACCGTTCTGGCGGATTGTGCCATGGCATGTCTGGATGAACGGTATGCGTTGGACAGACTGCTGCTTGACAGCTTTTCGAAAAGCGATGTGGAGGGTATTGCGGATCTGATCGACAATGGGATTGGATGATTGTGAATATTTTGTAGGATATGCATGCATAATAATGTTGGAAGATGGAATAAAAATGAGGTAAGTATGGACAAAATGCCGCGGTGTCCGGTGATTTACAAATCTATCAAACATAAGAACAGTAACAGATTATGAAAGGTCTGCTGCTGTTCTTTTTCGTTTTATATTGATCAAAATAGAAAAGAAAATGGGACAATGCCATGGGAAAATAAATCTGAGGATGACGAATGGTGTCATGTTGAAAGCGTATGATAAAAACGTAATACGAAATTTATAACAGGAGAAACAAGACAGAAGATGAACAACAAACATTCTAAAAATTCCAGAACCCTGAGCATGTATGTCCGTCTTTGCGCCGGAAAGCGGATCAATAAGGCGGAGGAAGCCAATCGATTTGGCGTGGATGAGCGGTCGATCCAACGCGACATTGATGATATCCGGGCATTTCTGGAGGATCAGAAAGCGGAAAGCACGGCAGAGTCACGGGAGATCGTGTACGACAGGATACATAAAGGTTTCGTGATGACCGGGACGGACGGTTCCGCCATGAGCAACAGCGAAATACTTGCCGTGAGTAAGATCCTTTTAGAGAGCCGGGCGTTTGGCAAAAAGGAGATGGAAGCACTGCTCAATAAACTGGTGGAAGGCTGTGTGCCACTGCGCAATATGAAGCTGGTATCCGACCTGATCGCCAATGAGAAGTACCATTATGTGGAGCTTACCCATCCGATCCGGAATCCGGACATTTTGTGGAAGCTCGGTGAGGCGGTCCGGGGCTGTAACCGGCTTGAGATCCACTATCAGAAGCAGGATGCGGTACAGGAGAATGTGAAGCGTGTCATTGAACCTGTCGGGATTATTTTCTCCGAGTATTATTTTTATCTGAATGCATTCATCGTCGAAAAGAATGCGGCCGGAAGATATGAGCACAAGTACAGTTATCCAGCAATATTCCGGATCGATCGGATCGTCAAATGCCGGGAAATGGGTGAGAAGTTCAAATTGCCGTATAATGGGAGATTTGAGGAGGGAGAGTTTCGTAAAAGAGTTCAGTTTATGTACAGCGGTGAACTGATGCGGGTGAAATTTCTGTTTTTTGGAAAGAATGCAGAGGCAGTGTTAGACCGCCTGCCTACTGCAAAGATCGTGTCCTGTCAGGACGGTGCCTGTGAAATAGAAGCGGAAGTGTACGGAAAAGGCATCCTGATGTGGCTGCTCAGTCAGGGGGAACAGGTGGAGATTCTGAGACCGGAGTGGCTACGGGAGGAGATGGGACAAAAGCTTGGAAAAATGCAGGAGAGATATCAGTAGAAAATAAGCAGGATGACAGAATGTGTCATAACACGAATGTATAATTTTATTTATAAATGAAAGTTCGGATGATGAGGGGTGAGCATACACATGAAAGATCAATTGGAGAAAATTGAGAAACGTTTGGCATGCATAGAAGAAAACACACGTCTTTTGTTGTTATCTGATGTTATGAGGGAGTTGGATAAATCTACAGATATTCTGGAAGATAAGCTGCTGTCAGAGTGGCTGGAACAGCAGCGGATGACAATGGAAAAACTTGATACAGTGAATGGTCAAAGGCTAGTGTATCTGTCTTTTTTAGAGAAAGTCGGATTGAAACGGATTCGTGCAGCCGGTACAGAAATTATCCAGAAATTTGAAGTGGTACCGGTGTTCGTATTTGACACACTTACAACAATACAGAAAAGAACCTTATTAAATGAGAAATATTCCTATATTATTCGTGACAGGGAACAGCATCTTTTTTTATCGTAGGAGGGCGCGATGGCAGAGGAAACAAAAGAGAATGAAAAACAATTATTGCTTGATTTGCAGCAATCAAATGAGGTCATTGATTTGTTTGGTAGTATGCAACTGGTCAATAAGAACACAGTTGTGGACAAACTGGTTGAGACAGAACTGACAAAAAAGGGAAAATTAAGAGCAAATGAAATGTGTTTTTACCGGGTGAAACAATTGTCTTTTGATGAGGATTATCCACACAGGGAAGCCTTTGAAAATGTACTGTTATCTATGGATAATGATGCTTTTAATTTTGTTTATGTATTAACCGGTACAGAAGAGGGAATAGAATTATGTCTTGGAGTTGTACAAAATCAAAATGAAAATGTATCTGTACTTGGTAAGAAATTATCTGCAAGTAATTATGGAGAGATTATTTCCAATGTATTCGAGGGAAATTTCAGTGGAAGTAAGTTAGAACGTCTCAAGGGAAAGGAACTTGATAAGCTGGTTGGAGATGATCTGGCAGATAAATATAAAAATGCAGGAGTGATTGTGGGAATTCCTTCTATTAACGAGAAGGAAACCGGGGATGATTATGATTTTCAGGGAATTGACAGACTGATCAACAGTATGCTCGGTTTGGAATGGAGACTTGTGGTGGTCTGTGAACCGGTAAGTAAATCCGAAATTTTAAATATCAAAGATGATATTTATGAGTTGTATAATCGTTTATCCGTTGTTGCAAAGAAAACTATGCAGGAATCGATCAATGATGGTGCTACGATTACCTTTGGAAAAAACACCTCAGATTCCAAAGGAAAAAACTGGGGTTATAATCATGGAACTTCGGATTCGGAAGGTAAAAATGGTGAGCATTGGAGTAAATCCACACAATATTCCGAACAGAATTCGGAAGGACATGATGAAAGCCATTCCGAAGGAAGTAATATGGGATTTAACATGAATAGAGGTTCCTCTAAATCGGTTACTATTGAGATGGCGAATAAGCATGCAGAAGAAATTATGAAATATATCAATGAAGAATTACTGGACCGTATGAAAGTAGGATACAGTAAGGGGCTGTTTAAGACCTCTGTTTATTATATGGCGAAGGAACCAACACATGCGAACCGGTTAAAAGTTGGTCTGATGTCATTATTTCAGGGGAATCAGTCTTCCTATAGTCCGTTATATGCTCAAAATATTGATGTTTCCAAAGAGTTTGATGTATTGCGGGTTTATCAGAATCAGTATGTCAGGGAAGAGACAGCATCCGGTGATGCGTTGATGCTTTTAGGAAGACCGTTTTACGGTTCGAATGTTGGACTGAATACTTATCTGACAACCGCGGAGATTTCACTTCTTGCAGGACTTCCGCAGAAAGAGGTTCCGGGGGTTTCTTTAAAGGAAGGTATCGGTTTTGGGCTAAATGAAAAGGAGATTGATGACGAAGAGAGCATCAATCTTGGAAATATGGTTCAAAAGGGACGAGAACTGACAAAGATTCCGTTTAAATTATCAAAAAAGAGTATGTCAAAGCATACGTTTGTGGCAGGTGTTACCGGAAGTGGTAAGACAACAACCTGTCACCGCCTGCTGTCGGAGGCGGATATGCCGTTTCTTGTAATTGAACCGGCTAAAACAGAGTATCGGACTTTAATCAATACCAGAAAAGATATTGTCGTTTTTACCGTTGGAAATGAAACTGTGGCGCCATTCCGGTTGAATCCATTTGAATTGTTAGAGGGTGAGATCATTTCAGCACATGTTGATATGATTAAAGCCACATTTACCTCTGCTTTTCCAATGGAAGCATCTATGCCACAGCTTTTGGAAGAAGCAATATATCGGAGCTACGAAAAAAAGGGATGGGATATTGATAATAATGAAAATACCATTTACGGAGCAGAGGCATATGATCCGGAAGTAGATAGTTTTCCGATTTTGTCGGATCTTTTGGAAGAAATGAAAAATGTGGTAGAAGAAAAGGGCTTCAGTCAGCAAATGCAGGCAGATTATATCGGATCTCTGGTAAGTCGTTTGTCCAATCTGACGGTAGGATCAAAAGGAAGTATGCTGAACTGTGAGCATTCTACGGATTTTGAGTACATTATCAAAAATAATGTGATCATTGAGATGGAAGAGTTGAAATCTCCAGAGGATAAAGCGTTGTTGATGGGATTTATTCTCAGCCGTTTATCTGCATTTGTGAAAGCAGAGCATCGTAAAAACCATAATTTTAAGCATCTGACCCTGGTGGAGGAGGCACACCGTCTGTTATCAAAGGTTGAGTATGGTGACAGTGGCTCAAAGAAATCAGCAGTAGAAACATTTACAGATCTTTTGGCTGAGGTTCGTAAATATGGAGAGGGCTTGATCATTGTTGATCAGATTCCGAACAAGCTGGCTTCGGAGGTCCTGAAAAATACTAACACCAAGATTATTCATAAGATACTGGCACAGGATGATAAAGAAGCAGTGGGAGATACGATGCTGATGGATGACAAACAAAAAGAGTATCTATCTGCTCTGGAAGTAGGAAATGCCATTGTCTTTTCTGAAAATACAGACAAGCCGGTTCATGTTCATATTACAGCAGTCAGCGATACGAATGAGGAAGAGATCGAGGATGTAGTGGTAAGAAAACGTTTTTATGAAAAAAAGATGTTTTTGGGAACAGTGTATCAGGATTATGATCTTTTACAGTTGTCGGGGGCATTTAATAAAGTTTGTCATAAAATGGCAAAGCTGCAAGATGATCCTGAAATGTTTATGGATATGAATAAAAAGTTTATTAATACTGTTGGAGATGATGAGGAGGAACAAAGAAAAGGATGGAAAAAATTAATTAAGAGAAGGGAGGCAGTGACGGGAAAGAGAATTGGCAGTACGGAGGATGAAGAGGAAAGAGTACAGTTTTTGGTGGATCTTTTCCAAAACACGTTCAGCGTAAATGATTTTTCAGTGGATATGTTGAACGGAGAGCAGGCAAAATGTGTGATGAAATATTGTGAATGAAAGTAAGGAGGATGATTTCGTATGGCACTTGGAGCACTTATTGCTGGAGCAGTGGGAACAATTGTGGCAGCAGCCGTATCAGTAACGAAAGCGTTAGCAGTAGCAGGGCTGGCAATTCAGGGATTAAAAGCAATTGGGGCGGTATTTACAGCTCTTTGCAAAGCACTTGGCTTGATCAAGCCTGAGACGGAAGTGGAAGATCTGGGAGATAAAGCACTGCAGGCTGAGCAGGATGGTATTGTCCCGGAGAATTTCGATTCTTATGAAGAGTATATGAAGACGGTGGAAGATTATGAAACAGATCCGGAACGTTCTAAGCAGATCTCTCAGGAAGACAAGATGAGAAAAGGTCTTGAATTGATAAGCGGCGTTATGATCGAGAAATTTAAAGATTTTCCAATGTCAGATCTGTTAGTAAGCATGGGGAAAAATATAGATTTCTTTACACCGGAAAAGGTTGGAGAGCTTGCTGGAGTTATTATGAAAGAACCAAATGTTATAGGTGATCTGTCAGGTTATCTGTCCGGAACAGAGAAAAACGATGCCAAATTAGAAAGCGCGATAGATACGCTGACATCAGTAACAAAGATGGTTGAACCGGAAAAAAATGACGTTGAAATTTTGCGAGATATTGCTGCATTAAGAAAGTAAATCTTGGTCATTAAAATAGAACAAGGTATGGTGGAAAAATGGAAGATACATATAAGATTTTAATCGGGATGACTGAAGATACTTTGGAAGTGGTTGATATTAGTGATGCTCATAATATTGAGATGATAGGAATTGAAGGCAATGAGAGAATGAAATGGGAAAGTCAGGCGGATATTGATAAATTTGTAGAATATATCCGGGATTTTTATAACATTGATTCCTTTGAAGATATTTGCATGAATGTGTCCATTATCTATGCGGATACGGATATGGAGTATTTGCATTATCTGTACCTGCAAATTAAAGAAGCTTTCAGGGTGAATGTGATACAGACAGAGCAGATACTGCCGTTTGTAAGTTTGTCGATGGGACTGTTCAATGATAAAAAGAAATCCATCTGTATTGAACTGATGAAAAAACATTATCGTGTTTTTCAGGATAAGGACAAAAGTTATGTTTGTCAGAAAGCAGATTCAGGAAAAGATGTTCAGAATATTCCGTTGTCTGATCTTGCATGTTTTTATTACTTAACGGGCTCTAATATCAAAGGGGAAGATGAGGTCAAACAGCTGAATGAACTTTGGAAAAGCAAACTGAAAGAAGAAATTCGCAAATGTGAGGAAAAGTGCAATGACAAGCTGGAGAAAATGAAAAATACGAATACGGCTTTGGAAAAAGAACTGAGAGCAAAGATTAAAAAGCTGGAAGAACAATTGAGCAATAAAAAGAAAGATGGAGAACGTTATTTTGTAACACATCATCATACACCGGTATTTAATGGATTCCTAGCAGACTTGATGATGTTTGGAGATGAAAAAGCATTTTATACTTTATCTGCGAAATATGCAAATGGGCAGCTGGTAAAAGAGGGGAACGAAGTAGGAACAATTCAGCTGAAACGTGGTGATTACAGTCCTTCTTCAGTTCAACCCATTTCTATTGAGGCAAATCATTCCGGACGCATTTTCTGGTTATTTGATAAGAGCGAAAAAGAACCGGATGGCAAGAATATAGCTGTCATAGGAACAATGCAGGATACCGTGGATGACATTAATGACTGGCTGGCACGGATGCACTGCAAAGAGCGGGTGAAAGTATGAATCAAGGAAAAGTACATTTTTTAATATAAAGCTTTTGAAGAAAAGAAAGGAGAAATTATGCAGAAATTTTTTATGATCATTGGTAAGAATAAACTGAATGTATATTCAACCAATGGTGGTCAGTGGGAAAAGCAGTATTTTGAAGGAAATCCGGAGTTTGAGTATGAGGTAAACAATGCTAGACACGATATTGAAAAGATGTTTGAGCTTTTGGTTAGCGAATACAATCTGGATTCTAAGGCAGAACTGGAATTTTCGGTGTTGTGTAATGAGGATTCCGTATACAACGATGTTATTGAGAGGTGTATGAAGGAGTATATCTGTGAGAAAAAAGAACTGGAACAGGTATTGACCGAATTATTTCAGAAACTGGGAAGAGATGAAAAATTACAGATTGATAATTATGGAATCAACTTTGATGGCAAACATTATATGTTGAAGGATGGTGTGATCACAAAGGGAAAATTTGATCTTTTGGGATATACCGTATCAGAAGATTCAATCGTAAAATATATCGCATAGAGCGGAAAGGAGTATAAAGATGGGAAATAGTAACCAGTGTCAAAATTGTCAGACAGTGAATGAGGTAGGGCGTTATTTTTGTAAAGAATGTGGTCATTTTTTGAGACCTGATCTGATCGATGATCCTGAAATATATGCATCCTCTGAGCTGAAAACAATGCGTATTATTGAAAATCTCCAGCATGTGCCACACAGCAGGATATTGTGGAATGATATGATTGACCGATATACCGGAAAGGTTGAGAAATACGCAGCGTTAATGAATCTGGATGAAATGAAGGAGGAGCAGGAGGAAAGCACCGAACAGACAATGATGGATTTTCTGGATCTGTGCAACAAACCGGAATTTCAGATTGCTTTTGTAGGTACGATTAAAACCGGTAAATCAACTCTGATCAATGCACTGCTTGGACATAATTATGCATCTATGGCGGTTACTCCGGAGACGGCAGCTTTGACAAAATTCAGAAGCAGTCCAAGAGATTATGTGAAGGTTACCTTTTATTCAATAAATGAGTGGGAAAAGTTGTGGGCGTCCAGAACATCATCGGCAGATGCTTTTATGGAGGAGTATAACCGTCTTCAGGCAGATCGGGTGAAGGATCAGTGGGTTGGTCATGAAGAAATTCTCAAGGTTATGCCGAATGAGGATATCGAAAAAGAACTGTCCGTCTGGTCATCCTCAAAGAGCCCGGAGCATTATTTTGTAAAAGAGATCGAGGTGGGTATTTCATCGCTGGCAAAGGATTTTCCAAGTCAGGTTGTATTTGTGGATACGCCGGGACTGTCTGATCCGGTTGCATATCGCTCGGAGATCACCAAGAAATATATTCGAAGAGCCAACGCTGTATTTGTCTGTGTGGATGCAAGCAAATTACAAAAGGATGAAATTGAAACAATTGCGTCAGTCTTTTCTTATTCTTCCCACAATAAAAACAAAGTGCATATTATTGCAACACATTGGGATAAATTAAACAGTCCTGTCAAAGACTGGGAGAATCAGAAAAGTTATTTGATGGATCGCTTATTCGGTAAAGGATTTTTTGAGCAAAAGGAAATGGCAGAGAAAAATATTATTCATGCAGCAGCCTACATTTACAATCTTTGCCGGGACTTTGACACATTGGATCCGAATTCCGATGAATATTACTCTCTGATGCAGTTTGCTTTGGGAATGAGAATGGATCTTCGAAATATGAAAGAGAATCTGAAAACAATGGCGAAGTTGTCCAATATTGATAATATCAGTGATATTATAAAAACAGAACTGGCTAAAAATTATGAAGAACTTTTAACACAGGATATCGACAAGAAATATAAAGATATCAAATATACGTTAAAACGAGTTGCCAAAAACAGTCAGGCAAAGGTAGGGGATCTGATCAATGTTTCCTTTAAGGGAATGGATGAACTGAATAAAAAGGTCGAAGAACAGGAAAAAAATCTGAAAGAGATTAAAGACTGTGAGGCTCAGTTAGAAGATCTGTTAGAGGCTATGAAAAAGAGGACGCAGAAACGTCTGGATCAGATTCTTCCGGAACTTGATAAAGCATGCAAAAATAACAGAAAGAAAAAATGAGAGTAGAACAAATAAATGAACTGGCGGATTTTCATGTTTCCGGAAGACCGGATTTTGAAATTACTGGAATTGCATATGCGGCCGGTGCGGGAGAAACGGAAATTGCTATCGCGGAAAATGTCAGCGAATTACGAAAAACAAAAGCACAGGTTGTTCTTATGCGTCCTCAGTTTGTAAAGACGGAAAAGACATTGATCTTTGCTGTTGAATCTCTGGAAAAGGCTGCTGTTATGATAGCAGAATATTTTGTACAAAAGGACGAATGCGTCGATTACAGTCAGAATGTAGATTATCTGTTTAATGGAAAATATTATTATGCAGAGGATCTTAAGATGGGAGAAAAAACTACAATCGGTCAAAATGTATTTATTGGTCGGGATGTGGACATTGGGAAGAATTGTGTGATCCGTCCGGGAGTACATATTAATTCAGGGACACAGATAGGGGATAACGTTTATGTCGGAGATAACTCCATTGTGTCAGCAGACAGTTATTATCGTTATTACGATGACAATCATTTGAAAATTTTTCATGGAATTGGCAGAACAATCCTGGAAGACGGGGTGTTTGTTGGAGCCGGCAGCGTGATACAGAGAGGAGCATTTTCGGATACCATAATTGGCAGATATTCCGGAATTGATGATATGGTCAAAATTGGTCACGATGTGACCATCGGTGAAAACTGTGTCATTGTATCTCAGGTGGGAATTGCCAGTAATGCGCATATAGGAGACCGGACCATTATATATGGACAGGCAGGTGTGCGGAATAATGTGACCATCGGGAATGACGTTGTTGTATATGGAAAGACAAGTGTTACAAAAAACATACCGGATGGTAGAAATATATCCGGACCATATGCCTGGGAGCATAAAAAGGAACTGCAGTTAAGAGCCAAGATATCTAGATTATAGGAGGTAGAAAGATGGGCGGCGGTGGATGTTGTGTAGGAGATTTTAAATGTTGTGTGGCAGTTGCAATTAAGAACTTTTTTGGGAAAGGAAGCAGCGGTGGCTGTGGCTACCATCCGGGACCTTCGGATAACGAACTGCACGCAAAAAAAATAGCAGATGAATTAGCACAGATGAAGGAAAATATTCGAAAATCTTCTTCGGAAAGTGAGCAGGAAATTATTGAGTATCTGGAAAGATCCATGAATTCCTTATTGCATGAGTTGAATTATGTGAATAAACAATTATATGGAGGAGAATCGCTTGATATTAATATCGAGGGAATTAAAGCAGAAAATGAAAAACTGAGAAATAAGGTCGTAGGTTATATTGGTCGCAGAATGGATGACCGGCTTAATCTGAAGGATAGTGAGTTGTCGATTATTCTTGATGAGCGTGATGACAAAAAACGCGGAAAAAATTTTGATAAGTTCTGTGACAAGATTCAGGTGCAGGCAATTCAGGGGCTGAAAAAGAAAATTGAGACGACCGTTCAACAGCAGGAAGAAGTAATTGAGCAAGCAATTAACAAACGCTTAAAAGAAGTCCAGAAGAATATGAAGGAATCTCAGAAGGCGTATCAGAGCATGATCGCTGCTACGGAAAAAGGAAAGAATGATCTGTCGAAGGAACAGGTGAATTGTATGTACAAATATACAATTTCTGACATTTTATTTGATCTGATGGGGGATGAGGAGTAGATATGTTTTTTAAGAGAAAAAAGCTAATAGAAATTGATGCAAAAGTGGATGATCTGCTCCGGATAACCGCGGGTCAGAGTAAGATGGAACAGGATCACTGGAACAGTCTGGAGCAAAATCAACAGACGATAAAGCTTCTACTTGAACAGACTCAGGAAACATTAAAAGAAAGTCTGGAGCAGAATGGTCAGGGAGTTACAGAGGCGATTCAGCAATGTCAGAAATTGATGCAGGAGATGGAAAACTCTCTCCAGACTCATGTGGATAAGAATGACGCGAAAAGAGCACATCAAATCGATGCTCTTTCTCAGCAGATAAAAAGACTGGAAAATGATACGATCAGCGGATTTGATGCCGTGGCAAACAGAACAGAGGAATTACAGAAATTAGACAAAAAAGAAATTATTGATCATGTAGTTCAACTGGAAAGGTGTGTGTCACTAATCAGTAATCTTGTTCGCATGCAGCTTCTAAATAATGTAATGGATGACTATGATGGGTAGGATGAAAATATGGATGTTATTGTTTCTGAAAACAGTGAAATTCTTCACTTAATGAATATTAAAGAACCTGTGGAAGAGATATTAAAGAAAATGGCCGATAAGGCCTTTTCTTTTCCGGAGACGGTTGCCGATGATAACAAAAAATATAAATGCTCGGTATTTAATTATTGTTATGATAATGGAAGTAATGTATTGATTTATAATACATTATACAATTCACTGGTACGAATGGAATATGAGGAATATCAGGTTTACCAGACGCATCGGATAAATGAGAGTGCAGATGGAAAAGATTTTGTGAATATGGGACTGTGGATTGAGGATGACGTTGATGAGATGCAGCGGTATTTGAAATTTACTCAATTGTATAAAACGTATATCACTCATGACGAAATGAGTCTGTCCATTACAACAACGACAAAGTGTAATGCCAGATGTCCGTATTGTTATGAAAATGGAATTAAGCAGCTTGATATGTATCCGGGAGCGGTAGATAAGATTTATCGGCTGATTGAAGCAAAAGCTGTTAATAAGTTGGTAGAACTGACATGGTTTGGTGGAGAGCCGTTGATGAATACCAGAGTCATCGATGATCTTATTGATAAGCTGGTTGAAAATGACTTTAATTTTTCTTCGTTTTTTATTACCAATGGCAGTCTGTTTGATGATAAGCTTATTGAAGAAAAAGTGGATAAGTGGCATGTTCAAAGTGTGCAGATCACATTGGATGGCACAAAGGATGTTTATGAAAAACGGAAAAATTACATCAATACGGAGCAGGGAAATTTCTATAATGTTCTGAATAATATCCGAATGCTGGCAGAGAAAAATATACATGTGAGTATCCGGATCAATATTGATCAGCAAAACAGAAATGATGTTATGCAGTTGCTGGAACAGATAGATCCTATTTATTCGTCCTTTGATAATGTTGTTTTTTATCCGGCATTTGTTGTGGGTGGTGCATATTCTATGTCTGAGACAGAAAAGTTAGAATGTGTCAGGGAAATGCTGGAACGTATATCAGATGTTCGTAAACTTATGACAGGGACAAATTTATACTCCATGCCGAGAATGAATTCCTGCATGAAAGAAGAACCTAATTCTTATTGTGTGGATGTTTATGGCAATATATATAATTGCGAACAGATGGTGGGAAGAACGGAGAATGCCATTGGCACATTGGAGGATATTGAAAATCTGCCTGACCGGATAGAAAATAAAATTCTGGAGGACGAGTGTAAAGAGTGTGTATTTTTCCCGAAATGTTATGGCGGTTGCATTGCTAATAAAAATGCAGGGGATGTTGCCTGTATGATTGAAAAATATATAATATCGGCATATATGCAGATTATTTAAGGCTGATGATTGTTTTTGATGACTAGGAGGTGTTATAATGAATTATTCATTTATCAAACCAATCCTTTGCCCGTACTGCCACAAGCCTTATCAGACTGACTTCTGGGGGCGGTGCGTACATTGCAAAAGATTGCTGTTACCAGTGAAATACTAAGGAGTGAACAACATGGTTACATTTATTCCCCCATACATGGGTGAGGAGATCAAAAGTAATGCGGAGAGGAAAATGTACGATGTCCTTCAGGAGATGGATTTGAAGAATGCGTATGTTTTGCATTCGCTGGGACTTCCGAGACACCGTTCTAAGATTTATGGCGAGATCGATTTTGTGGTGGTCTGCGAGAGGGGCGTTGCCTGTCTGGAGATTAAGGGCGGTCGTGTGGAATGCCGGGATGGTCAGTGGACGTTTATTGACCGGTATGGGACGGAGCGGCAGAAGCCGGAGGGACCGTTTGCGCAGGTGACCGGCAATATGTTCAGTCTGCGGGATGTGCTTAAGAAGCATTTTGACCGGAATCCACATATGAAGAATCTGCTGATGGCAAGTGGCGTGGTATTTCCGGATATTACGTTTTATTCGGATTCGCAGGAGATTATACCGGAGATTGTGTATGACCGGAGCACGGAGGATATTTCTTCGTATATGAATGCAGTGTTTGATTATTGGCAGGCAAGGCAGCACAGAGAGCCGAGCAAACTGTCTCCTTCGGATATCCGCGAGATCGTTCAGTTTTTGCGGGCGGATTTCTGTTTTATTCCATCGCTCAATGACCGGCTGGAACAGGTGGAGAAGCATCTGGTGCGGCTGACGGCAGAGCAGGCGCAGCTGATGGATGCGCTTGGAATGAATGATCATCTGATCGTGGAGGGAGGAGCCGGAACCGGCAAAACGCTGCTTGCGGCAGAGTATGCGAGAAAGCTGGTGGAGCAGGGACGTAAGGTGCTTTATCTTACATACAATAAAAATCTCGCACATCATGTGGTTCATGCATTGCCGGAGACGGATTTATTGAAGGTTGTGAATATTCATGCGCTTTTCGGAGAATATGTGCCGGTGGATGTTCCGATGATGAAGGAGGATCCACAGCGGTATTTTGCGGAAATTCTGCCGGAGGTTTTCTACGATCATATCAGTAATCTGGAGCAGGAAAGTCTTGAAAAGCTGCAGTATGATCTGCTGGTCATGGATGAGGGACAGGATATTTTGAAACCGATCTATCTGTATTCGTTGGACTGTCTGTTGAAGGGCGGTCTGGAGAAGGGCAGATGGGTTGTCTTTTACGATGAGAAGCAGAATATTTATAATCCGGAGTATCAAGATGGCATGGATATTCTTCAGTCGTATGCACATACAAGCTTCCGGTTGTTTGTGAACTGCCGGAACACGGTTCAGATCGGTACCTACAGTGCGAAGGCGAGTGGTGTGGCGTTTGGCGGCTTCCTGCGGGAAAACGGGGAGGAGGTCGGCAGGATTTCCTATGCCGATGACCATGATTTTGCAGGAAAGATCAAGGAGTTGCTGAAAACGCTCCGGGGAGGCGGCGTTTCGATGGGAGACGTTACATTCCTGTCGCCGAAACGGTATCAGAATTCCAAGCTGTCACAGGCCGGTGTTGCTGTCAATGAATTAAAGGATGGCTTTGTCCCGGATGAGAAACGCCCGGTTTATGCGACGATACAGGGCTTTAAGGGACTGGATGCCAAGGTGGTGATCCTTTGTGATGTGGATGCACTGCGCCGGGAGAAGTTTTCGCAGTATATGTATATTGCGGGGACGAGGGCGCGGACACTGCTTTACATTGTAGGTTCGCAGGATTTCTGGAAGGAACATGAAAACGCCTGAGGGGGACATTTATAGGAGAGAGTCTTGATGTGATCTGGCATACTGCCACTTGGAAAACTGCAATTTGCTGGAGATGCAGTTTCTTAAGCGGCATTTTCTTGTGAACTATTGTAAAAGGTCAAAGTGGTTGTTATACTTGGCGATAGAAATGAGTATAATAGAACTGAATTTTCGGAATTGCGGATATCATTGGTGGTGATGTTTGGCAGTGGGATATATTTGTCTAGTGGAGGGAGAAGTTTGCTTTACAATTAAGAATGAATGTATTATACTGCAAATATGGAGAGAGGCCAGCGGAAGCAAAGTAAAGATGAACGGGACAGCTCATCTTCCCTATTGGGGGACATGAAACATACCATAAAAGATTCTCTGTTGTACAGAGCGCTGTCCGAAATTGTTTGTTAGAGGTATCTGTTAATACGGATACCTCTTTTTTTAGAGGATGATAGCATATGTTTACAAAAGAAGCGTTACTGTCCTGTTCAACAGCACCAAATATTAATAGCATTTCATTGGAACTATATAAAGAATTCTCGGAAGAGTATCTAATTCCAAATATATTTCATTATGATTTTCTGGATGGAGACTCTATAGATATCGAGTTTACGGAATGGGGCATATATCATATGCTGTCTATTCAACATATTGACAGACGGGTGAAAAAGACAAGATTCTTTTCGGAAATAGAAAAGGGATTATCTTTCGATACGTTCCGAAAGGACCGAAAAAAGAATCAGAGATTTAAGAAAGAAAAAAAGAGAATTACAATGTTTGCATGTGTATATTATGTTCTGTTAAATGGAACCATATTTTATTTACCCAATAAGAGAGTTCGTAATACAGCGGAAGTAGAAATGGATTATATTGTATATCAGAAGCTGGAGAATATATCACCACATGGAATAACCTATAATGGTATTCTTAAAATCTCCCCCGTCCCTGTTTTGTGAACAGAACCCGGAGGAGAGAGCTTTTCTGTGAATGAAATCCACGGGAATATATTACTGGATTGCCGCACTGCACAGGGTATTCAGATAATCGGTCAGTGTTTCCTCATCGGCTTTGGCACGGAAGTTATCGCCAAGCTGCTGCAGAAGCTCTTCAATTTCGCGACAGTAGGACCGGTACTCGTCATGTGCGGCTTTGAAGAAGGTGTGGGCGTGTTCGTTGAGATCGCCTTCCATCTCGCTGATCGGTGTGTGGATATCGGAGATGGTGTACTGGATGCTGCCGCTCATCAGTGTTTCCAGAGATCGCCAAAAACCACCTTCCATCACACGGTAATCGTGTTCTTCAATCTCAACCTGATCCAGGAAGTACTGGAACCGGTACATGGCATAGTAGTCGGTGTTGTCAGACAGCTCGGTCTGGAACAGCTCCAGCAGATTTTTGGAACTGTGGGTGATCTTGTCCTTGAACGTCCGGAAGCAGTCTGATTTCCGGTGAAGCTCGTACAGTTTTTGGAGTGCATCCATGATCTGCGGTGCGAAAAGCTCCTGAATGTATGTCCCATAATATGTTGCGGCGTATTTTGCAATGCATTTGGAATTGCCCGGAGTGACATAGGCGGAGGCTGTGTTGTATGCTTTTTCGAGTGCTGTCTTTTTGGCAGCAGCGCATTCGGAGCGGCTGTTATAAAATTTTTCCATGACAGATGCGTTGAATGGGAGAGAGTAAACCTCGTAGATTCGGTTCGCTTTCAGTGTATTATGAAACAGCGTGGCGAGAGCGGAATGGGACTCGTGGAAGCTGTCATATCCGTTGGCGGCGGCTGCCTGACTGGCGGCAAGGCTTGTGTCCGGATCCTGTGTGACCGGCAGAGTGATGTTTGTCACGGTGATGCCTGCTTTGGAATACTGCTCATTGGTAAATGGATTGTCGATCTGCACATCGCCAATGCCAATATATTCATGTCCGGGCTTTGAGATCGGAATCGAGAAGCTGTTACTGCAAAGATAGATCTGCGGCTCATCGGCATCAATGAGAGAGGCAAGCTCTTCCTGATTGATTGCAATGATGTCCAGCTTTTTGAGAAGTGACTGATCGGCACCGGTATCCTTAAGAACCTTCTGCAGTGTTTCCTCTTTGGCTTTTAAGATGTTCCGGTCTTCGGCAGACATTTCGATGTGATCCGGATAATTGACATCAAAGATGACACAGAGCTTCCGGAAGCAGTTTTTGTCGGCAGGATCAAGTGCGCGTAAGCGGTCAGCCTGCGTTTCGTAATAATGCTGGCAGAGCCAAGTAAGAAGTCTGCCGTCCGAATAGAAGGACAGGATCTCGTTCCGGTTGAAATGCTCGCGCAGTTCATTTAAGGAATGGATCGTCGTCCCCTCGAGTGTCAGAATGACTTTTTCTTCCGTGGTGGCAGTGCTTTGTGTGAGGACAGGATTTAATAATTGATTGATCATAGTAGGTTCTCCTTTCAGTAATCGGCTTTTGTTTTGAAAAAGCCGGCATATTTTGTTGGTTGGTAGCTGTATCATAGGATTTCATCATGACAAAATGTGTCAGCCTCAAAAGAATTTTTAAAGAATAACTAAGACTTCCCATACCTCAAATTGATGTATGCCCATAATATTTCTTATGTCCGGTTGCTTGCAATGGCATTTTGCCTGCCAATGCATTAAAAATCCGTGAACTGTGACTAAAAAATTGTCTTGTCACTTACGGATTTCGAAAAGACTAATTGCTTTGCTGCTTTGATTTTTGATAAACACATCCTTCCGTATTCGCCCCAAGGTGGGATTCGGATGTTTCGAGAGGCACTTGCACCCGCCGGTACTTACGCCCCAGGTTTTAGAAATATATATAATCTTTTTAGTACTTGGGGCGTTATGTACCGCTGCGTGGTGCAGTGGTAGCGGGAGCGTGCCGTCCGAAACAGCTGAGCCCACCTATGGGGCTCAGTCGTACGGATGCGTATTTATCAAAGCATTGCAAAGCAAAGTCTTTTCAGAAATCCTACTGATCTGCGTCAATTTTTTAGTCACAGCTCACGGATAAATATGTTTTTCGAGGCAAAATGTCTCATTGATTTTTAGGACATAAGAAATATTATGGGCGGATTTCCATCCTTGATATGGGAAGTCTTAGAGAATAAACAAAACGGTAAGAATTTCTTGCTATTTGGCGGTTTCCCTGTTATGATAAGCTTATAAGAAATCGGATAGATGGAGGTGATCCCGATGGATATGATAGGAAGTATTGCGGACCTTTCGGTGGCGATGGCGCAGAACCGGCTTGCATCGGATGTCAGTACGGCGATGCTGGACAAGACGATGGATACCTGGAAGGAGCAGGGAGACGAGATGGTCAAGATGATGGAGTCTTCGGTGCAGCCGTATCTCGGACAGAATATCAATACATACATATAAACAATCAGGTGCAGATCATTGATCGGCACCTGTTTTGGTTAAGAATCAAAGAGCAAAGAACTGTTTTAAGCTTTTCTAAAATAAGTATAAAATATGTGCAAATTTTGTGAAAATTCAGAAAAAGACTTCCATTTTTTGTGAAAGTTTACTATAATAATGTGTATGAGAGGTATGGAACTGTAGGACGGCAGATACATACCATAGGAGCTTGAATATCTGCTGACACAATCTAAAAGAAAAGGGAGAGTATTATTATGGTAAACAGATTTGTATTGAACGAGACATCTTATCATGGAGCAGGAGCGATCAAGAGCATCGCAGATGAGGCAAAGGGACGTGCTTTCAAGAAAGCATTTGTATGTTCTGATCCGGATCTTGTAAAGTTCGGTGTGACACAGAAGGTTCTGGATGTGCTTGACGGTGCAGGACTTGCTTATGAGTTGTATTCCAATATCAAGCCAAACCCAACGATCGAGAATGTACAGACAGGTGTTGCGGCTTGCAAGGCTGCAGGCGCTGATTATATTATCGCGATCGGTGGTGGATCTTCTATGGATACCGCCAAGGGCGTTGGTATCATTATGGAGAATCCGGATTTTGCCGATGTGCGCAGCCTGGAGGGCGTTGCTGATACAAAGCATAAGAGTATGCCGATCTTTGCAGTGCCTACGACAGCAGGTACCGCAGCAGAGGTTACGATCAACTACGTTATCACGGATGTAGAGAAGAATCGTAAGATGGTCTGCGTAGATCCTCATGATATCCCGGTCGTTGCATTTATTGATCCGGAGATGATGGCAAGTATGCCAAAGGGATTGACTGCTGCAACCGGTATGGATGCACTGACACATGCGATCGAGGGTTATATTACCGCAGGTGCATGGGAGCTTTCTGATATGTTCCATCTGAAAGCAATCGAGATCATTTCACGTTCCTTAAGAGGTGCGGTTGACAATACACCGGAAGGCAGAGAGGGCATGGCATTAGGTCAGTATGTTGCCGGTATGGGATTCTCCAATGTTGGTCTCGGTATTGTTCATTCCATGGCACATCCTCTTGGTGCTCTTTATGATACACCACACGGTGTGGCAAATGCGATCATCCTGCCAACCGTTATGGAGTACAATGCAGATGCTACCGGTGACAAGTACAAGTACATCGCACAGGCAATGGGTGTAGAAGGAACAGAGAACATGTCTCAGGAAGAGTACCGCAAGGCTGCCATTGATGCAGTTCGTAAGCTGTCTCAGGATGTTGGAATCCCTGCAAATCTCAAGGAGATCGTGAAGAAGGAGGATATTCCGTTCCTTGCACAGTCTGCTTACGACGATGCCTGCCGTCCGGGCAATCCAAAGGAGACATCCGTTGAAGATATCACAGCTTTGTATGAGAGCCTGATCTAATCAATTTACGTAGATATTATTACCTATTATAATAGAAGACACCCGGAGATCCAATGAAGAAGATTTCCGGGCGTCTTTTTATTGTTATCGTCAGGAAATGACCGGATTTTAGAAAATAGCAAATTGTTTCGCAGGGACATGGTTCCATACAGAAAACAGCCGTACACTCGGGCGGTATACTTGCATTCTGGTTAAGATAATGGTATATTTAGAAACAGTTTAATAGTAGGAACACACCTATGGAATGGAGGATAATCATGGAAAAAACAATGGAGAAGATTCAGGCAGTCGCAAAGGCAAGAGGTTTTATTTATCCTGGATCTGAGATTTACGGCGGACTTGCGAATACATGGGATTATGGTAATCTCGGTGTGGAATTGAAGAATAATGTGAAACAGGCATGGTGGCAGAAGTTTATTCGTGAGAGCCAGTACAATGTCGGTATTGACTGTGCAATTCTTATGAACCCACAGACATGGGTCGCATCCGGTCATCTTGGAAGCTTTTCCGATCCATTGATGGATTGTAAGGAATGTCATGAGCGTTTTCGTGCTGATCAGCTGATCGAGAAGTTTGCTGAGGAGAACAGCATCGAGCTTGACGGCAGCGTGGATGGATGGAGCAATGAAAAGATGCAGGACTTCATTGCGGAACACAGCGTGCCATGTCCAACCTGTGGAAAGCACAATTTTACAGATATTCGTCAGTTCAATCTGATGTTTAAGACATTCCAGGGTGTTACAGAGGATGCTAAGAATACCGTATATCTTCGTCCGGAGACAGCACAGGGTATTTTCGTCAACTTTAAGAACGTGCAGAGAACATCCAGAAAGAAGATCCCGTTTGGTATCGGACAGATTGGTAAGTCTTTCCGTAACGAGATCACACCGGGTAACTTCACATTCCGTACCCGTGAGTTTGAGCAGATGGAGTTAGAGTTCTTCTGTGAGCCGGACACCGATCTTGAGTGGTTCGCATACTGGAAGGATTTCTGTATCAACTGGCTGCAGACACTTGGCATTAAGCCGGAAGAGATGCGTGTTCGTGACCATGACAAGGAGGAGCTTTCCTTCTATAGTAAGGCAACATCTGATATCGAGTTCCTGTTCCCATTTGGCTGGGGCGAGCTTTGGGGTATTGCAGACCGTACCAATTACGATCTGAGCCGCCATGCGGAGACCTCCGGTGAGGATATGAGCTACTTCGACGATGCCAAGAATGAGAAATATATCCCATATGTTATCGAGCCTTCGCTGGGTGCTGACCGTGTGACGCTGGCATTTCTGTGTAGTGCATATGATGAAGAAGAGCTTGAGGGCGGCGATGTTCGTACCGTAATGCATTTCCATCCTGCAATTGCACCGGTTAAGATTGGTGTGCTTCCATTATCCAAGAAGCTCGGCGAGCAGGCAGGCAAGATTTACGAGACATTGTCTAAGCTGTACAACTGTGAATACGATGACAGAGGTAACATCGGTAAGCGTTACCGTCGTCAGGATGAGATTGGTACTCCTTACTGTATCACATATGACTTTGATTCTGAGGAGGATGGTGCTGTAACAGTACGTGACCGTGATACCATGGAGCAGGAACGTATCAAGATAGAGGATCTTCCAAAGTACTTCGAGGGCAAGTTCAGTTTCTAATAAAGCGTATGTGATGTACGAAATAGACCGGAAATAATGTGTGGCGAAAATGTGTCATGAAAATGAGCATTTCTCACAATAGAAAAGAAATAGTAATTTTGTTTGTTCGACAAAATTACTATTTTTTTTTGCAATCTATAAAATATGACGGGAATATAATAAAAAGTTAAGAATCTTTTGTGCATTGTGTCTATTGAATTGTGCGGGGTGCCATGCTAAAATTCCGCATGTATCAAGAAATCCACTAATATAAGGGGGAAATAATCATGAAGACTTCTATGAAGAAAGTACTTTCATTGGCTCTGGCTGGAGCACTTGCACTTACAAGTGTATTCTCTGTAAATGCAGTTGATGCTTCTAACGCCAAGAAGGCAGCCGCTGTTAAGACAGCAAAGCTTTCAATCGTAGCTGCAAAGGATAAGGCAGTTAACGCTTCTACAACAGTAACAGGTGTTGCAGTTTCTACAAAGGGTGCACTTGCCTGCAAGTATGACGCAAAGCTTGCTACAAGCATTGCTTCTGCATCTGCAGTTGTTGTATCCGGCGATGCAATCAAGGTAACAGTTACCGCTACAAAGGGTGCTGTAGCTTGTACAGATGCTGCTGTCAGCGTATTATCCGCTAACACAGAGATCGCTAAGGTTCTTGTAACGATTAAGGGAGCTGCTACAACAAAGGCAACAAAGTCTATCAAGTTCAAGAAGAACAAAGTAGTAGTTGCTGCCGGTAAGAGCACAAAGGTTGCTTACACAGTTAAGAAGGTAGCTACAGCAGATGCTGCTAAGAAGGTAACTGTTAAGTCTGCTAACAAGAAGATTGCTAAGGCTACTCTTGTAAAGGGTCAGAAGAAGGTTAAGATCGCTGTACCTAAGAAGGCTAAGGCAGGTACATCTACAAAGGTAACACTTAAGTCTGGTTCTAAGAAGGCTGTTCTCAAGGTATTCGTTAAGAATCCTGCAAAGAAGGTTAAGGCTAAGAAGGCTACTGTAGTAGTTAAGAAGAACAAGACAAAGAAGATCACTGTAGCAGTTAAGGCTAAGAACAACAAGAAGGCTACAACAGACGCAATCAAGGTTAAGTCCTCTAACAAGAAGGCTGTAAAGGTTAAGTCTGCAGTTGCTAAGAAGGGCAAAGTTGTTATCACTGTTAAGGCTGCAAAGAAGGCTGGAAAGAGCAAGCTGACTGTTAAGGTTGGTGCTAAGAAGGCTACTGTAAATGTAAAGGTTAAATAATTTTACATTCCTTATGTGACTTTGACTTGAGGGTGTCGCACTGGTGACAGTGCGGCACCTTTTTCGTGGTATAGGAAAATGCTCGTAACGTACGTGGAAGCCAACGAAAATTAATTTGGTACGAAAAGAGGAAATATATGCGTGGTACGAAAAAGAAAAGAAAATGGAGTCGCAAGAAGTGCCGTTTACTGCTGATGTGGTCAAGTGTCATATTCGTTGCGGCGGCATTGCTGCTTTCAACGATCTGGAGTCATAATTACCGGATGCGCAGGAACAATACTGTGGCGAAGAACGATCCTGTCAGGAAAGCAGAGACTACAAAGGTGCCGAATAAGACAGCAGAGCCGATGGAAAGTCCGACGCCTTCCATGAAACCGACGGAAAAGCCGGATGAAACGAAGAAACTGTACACGTATCTTCAGGGACCAAAGTCCTGGAAGCGGGGCATTGACTGGTCCGGTGAGTGGGGAGAGCAGTATATGGATGGAGGCTCGTTTGGCGGCTTTGGCTGCGGTCTGTGCTGTATGGCAAATGTGTATTCGTCATTGACAGAGTATCAGTGTTCTCCGGTGGATATGTATCGTTTTGCCAAGAAGCATACCGGCTATGGCGGTGGCATGGCAATTGACTGGGGATATATGCGAAGAAGCCTTACCAGGCTGGGATTTCAGTGTCATGTCGAGCATAAGCAGGAGACATACCGACAGTTTCGACAGAATATCAGCGATGCCAAATGTGCGATTGTTCTCGTCTCCAGTAGCAACTCTACGGTTCACTGGAAGAATACACCGGGGCATTATGTGACGATCTTTGCTTATGATAAAAAGCATGACCGGGTTTTTCTGGCGGATTCCGGAGATCCGGATCACAACAGGAAGTGGATCTCGCTGAAAAAGATTTATCGTTCTCTGAAAACGGCAAGCAACTGGCAGTACCTTTTGGTTGAGGGTTATCAGAAATCGAAGGATATTTGGAAGCATAAGACGGCATCCGGAGTATGGAACCGGCCGGCATATCTGCAGAAATAATCGTGCACAGTGCTGTGCCCGGCTGGTCAAAGAATGTGATAATGCGGCAGCGGCATGTTGAGCAGAATATGCCGCAGAAAGTCAAACAACAGGATGGAAGGACCGGACAGGAGAAACCAGAGCGTGCTGTTCAGCAGACAGATCTGCCCTTGTATATTGTACGGGCGTCCGGTGTAATCCCAGACGTTTAAATGGAGCTGGTGATTGACAAGAAGTCCTACCAGATATTCGATAGTTGTGATCATCAGACCACAAAGAAGCATTTGCAGCAGAAGGGAAAATCTGGCATGGAACAGAGCTTCCACCGCACCGATCAGCAGAAAGCAGATGCCGGCAGTGAAAAACATGGAAATATGCGTGTATCCCCGGTAGAGAATTTCGATTCCACAGTAAAGAAAGCCCCCTGTGAAAAATATAATGGAATATGCCTGTATTGGAGTAAGTGCCATAGAAATACCATGCCTTTCTGATTCATATTACGTGCCTTTAGTATGATTATTTTTTTGCTTGTTTATACCTGTGTATTGATGAATAGGGCTGGAATATGTTACACTAATAAGAGTGATCAAAACGGGAATAAATTTTTGCATATGGAATTTGTTCTTCGGCATATCCGACACAGATCCGGTATGTACGCAAAATATGTTTAGAAATGAGGAATGATATGAATTACGATATTTTAAATAAAGCGGACAAGGTTATCCGCGAGCGGATTGAAAAGGATGAGATCAAGGGAGCGAGTCTCTGTGTGATCCATAAAGGAGATACCGTATATTTCCGTTCCTTTGGTATGGCAGATGTGGCAAGAGACATTCCGATGACGAAGGATTCTATCTTCCGTTGTTATTCTATGACAAAGCCGGTTACGGCAGCGGCAGTGATGACCGTGGTAGAGAAGGGGCTTCTTTCACTGAGCGATACGGTGGATATGTATCTTCCGGGGTTTCAGGATCAGAAGGTGTTAAAGGACGGCGAGCTTGTGCCGGTGCAGCAGAAGGTGACGATCCAGCATTTGTTGAATATGACAGCCGGTGTGACATATCCGGATACCAGTTTTCCGGCGGGAACTTATATGCAGAATATGATCGACAAGTATTATGCAGACCTTGAGGCGGGCAAGCCAACGAGTACATACGATCTTGCTAATCTGATCGGACAGCAGCCGCTGGAATTTGAGCCGGGAGAGGGCTGGCGTTATTCCTTCTGTGCGGATGTGCTTGGTGCTGTGATCGAAGTGGTGACGGGTAAGACATATGGTGAATATTTAAAAGAGACAATCTTTGAGCCGCTCGGAATGGTGGATACCGACTTTTATGTGCCGGAGGACAAGCTGGACCGTTTTATGGAGAATTACGAGTTTAAGCCGGAGACAGGAACGCTGGAACCATGTACATGGCAGCATCTTGGACTTTCCTATATGCACAAAAAGAAACCGGCATTTGAGTCCGGTGGAGCGGGACTTGTATCCACAGTGGGTGATTACTCCAGGTTTGTCCGGATGATGATGCACGACGGATGCTATGGTGGTGTCCGTATTTTGGGGCGCAAGTCGATCGAGCATATGCATATCAACCAGCTGACACCGCAGCAGATGAAGATGTATGACTGGGAGGCACTCAGAGGCTACGGCTATGGTGATCTGATGCGCCATATGATTGATGTTCCGGCATCCTACGGACTTGGCTCAGAGGGAGAGTTTGGATGGGATGGATGGCTCGGCTCTTATGTGGCGATGGATCCGGCGGAGGATCTTGCGATCATTTATGTGATCCAGAAGTGTGGCGGTAACGGATACCGTGATGTGCAGCTTCTGCGCAACATTATTTACAGCGCACTGTAGGCAGGAGAGAGGTGGCGTCATGAAGATCATAGAGGGAAAGCAGGCTGTCGTGAAACAGATTGAGACAAAGACTGCCGTACAGAATCATGCAGCGCAGGCAGTGTGTCGCGATGTTCTGGCACCGGAGTATCAGACGCTGCATTATCATGGCGTGAAACAGGAGAAGGGAAAGTCTCTTGCGTTTCAAAAGCAGGTGATACCGGCTGAAGTGTACGCAGCAGACGAAGGGAGAAACGGAGTCAGCGGAGCAGATATCGTGACGCCGGTGTTTGCGGAAGAAACACTCGGACAGTTGGATCATGAGACGACATTGAAGGAGCTGTTTGCGGGGGCAGGCAGTCGGAGAGAGGGATGAAATGGTAGATCATATTGTCAGACTGGATATTAAGCCGTTAATGACATATAACGATGGTAAGAAGCGTAAAACCACACTGACATCTTTCGAAAAGGTGTTAGCGCATAAAGAGAACGGCATTGTCAATGAGGAGGATATCAAGACTCAGGCAAAGGCAGACCGCAGGAAGCTGCAGAGCACGACGGACCGTAAAGCGGGACAGGCAGTAGAGACCAGGACAGCGAAGACATTATATGCTGATCCGGTGACAGGACGGGCTGTGACTTATGAGGATGTTGCGGATACCAAGAAGAGTCAGGCGGATAAGGCATCGGGAACCGGGAGCGTGTCGGCGCAGAGTAAGACAACCACAGCGGACTCCATGAAAACAACAAAATACGATTCTTATTTTAAGAAGGCAGCCGCCAAATACGGAGTATCCGAGAGTCTGCTCAAGGCGATCGCAAAGGCAGAGTCTAATTTCAATGCAAAGAGCGTTTCCAGTGCAGGAGCGATGGGCGTCATGCAGCTAATGCCGGATACCGCAAAGGGACTTGGTGTGACTGATCCTTATGATCCGGAACAGAATATTATGGGCGGAGCAAAATGTATTTCGCAGAAGCTCAAGGAGTTTAACGGGAACGAGAGAATGGCTCTGGCAGCCTATAATGCCGGAAGCGGCGCAGTCAGAAGATATGGTGGCATACCGTCCTACTGCAAATCATATGTTAATAAAGTACAAAGCTACAAGAAGGCATATGAAACCGCAGATGCTGTATGATATTGAAATGTTATGGATTCGGTTATGCGGACTTCCTAAGCGGAAATCTGTATAGCCGAAATTTATTAAAGGGGCGTATTTATGATCACAAAGAAATATATTGTCTGGGACTGGAACGGAACGATCATTGACGATGTCGGGATCGCGCTGGATGCCGTGAATGATATGCTCAGAGAGAAGAAGCGGCCGGAAATCACACTGGAGCAGTATCGTCAGGCGATGGATACGCCGATTCTTCGTTTTTATGAACGGTTTTTTGATATGGAAGAGACCGATTTTGACTGGATCGCAGAGAGGTTTCAGGAATATTATGAGGCGCATAAGCGGGAGCTTTCTCTGCATGAGGGAGTGGAGGATCTGCTTCGCCGATTTGAACAGGAAGGGTGTCATCAGATTATTTTGTCCTCCTCTGCAACAAGGATCATAGAACAGCATGTCAAGAGATTTGGACTGACGCATTACTTTGATGCAGTGCTTGGAGCCAATGATCTGCTGGCAGCAGGGAAGATTGAGCGGGCGGTTGACTATTTCACACAACAAAAAATACCAAGAGATGAGACGGTCATGATCGGAGACTGTGTTCATGACTATGAGGTGTCTCATACACTTGGTATCGATTGTGTGCTGATGAGTGGTGGCCATCAGGATCTTGCAAGTCTGAAAGCCTGTGGATGTCCGGTGCTGTCCGGATATCAGCCCATGATCCGAAGCCCCTTCGGATAGTGGTTTTTCAGCATACCGTTCTGTGCCTTGCCCCAGCCGAGGGTACAGTTGTCAACGGTGACAAGAACCCAGCCCTTGAAGGACGGATCACAGGCGATTGTTTCGCCGTGAAGATAACGGTTGGCATCTTCATAGCTGCAGGAAAGGCTCTGACATGCCTGTGACGGCTTCAATGCTTTTGCCAGTGCGTGTGCAGGTTCAAACCGGTTCTTTTTGAGTGTACCAACCTGAAGACCGCTTCTAAGCAGCTTCAAGCCGGCAAGCGAAGGCGCTGCGGCCGGCAGCAGATAAAGAGAGTCGCCGAATAACTCCATTCTGCCATGTGCAAACACGGGATCATCCTGCAGAGGTGTCTGCAGGTATTTTTTTTCAAATTCTTTATAGTCGGTCAGATCGACCGCCTTATCGCGCTGTTTCTTTTTGGACTTCTTTGCGGAAACGGTCGGCAGGACTTCGCAGGCCGGCTGTGGTGTACCTGCTTTGACGAGACGTGCGGCAAAGTGTCCTTCTCCATGGAGCTTATGCGGCCAGAGACGCAGAACGCGGGATGAGATCTCGTCGGGGTATGCGGCAATGCCGCAGGAAAGGCCACCGTGATCCGGAAGGTCTGCTACGCGTTGTCCAAGAGCAGTGTCGTGCCAGTCGGTCAGAGTATAATCCGGATGTGTCTCTAAAAACCACTGGATCATGGCTTCATCCTCGTCCGGTGCAAAGGTGCACGTTGAATAGACGAGAACGCCGCCGGGCTGCAGCATCTGGTCTGCCTGCGTAAGGATCATCCGCTGACGGTCAGCACAGATCCCGACATTCTCAAGACTCCATTCACTGACGGCGGTATCATCCTTACGGAACATTCCTTCGCCGGAGCATGGGGCATCGACAACGATCCGGTGGAAGAACAGCGGAAAGTGAGTGGCAAGTCCTTCCGGGGATTCGTTGCAGACAAGTGCATTCGGGATTCCCATGCGTTCGATATTCTGTGAGAGAATGCGGGCGCGGTTCGGGAAAATCTCATTGGACACCAGCATGCCCTGCCCCTGAAGCAGAGCGGCAATATGAGTACTCTTGCCGCCGGGAGCAGCACACAGGTCACAGACAAGTTCGCCGGGCTGTGGATCTAACAGGCTCACCACAGACATGGCACTTGGTTCCTGAATATAGTAGGCACCGGCTTCGTGGAGCGGATGCCTTCCGGGACGCTCCTCCGGATCAAAATAATAGCCATCCTCCGCCCATGCAACCGGCTTTAATGAGAAGGGAAGCGTATCACAGCCTTGAAATGGATTACGCCGGAGCCCGTAAGCTCGCGGCGTATCATACGACTGTAGAAAATCTTCCCACTCTGCACCAAGGATCGGTTTTCTCTCACGGAGAAAATCAGGTGGTAAATTTCTAGACATATTTGACTCCTATCGTGATTAGATCAGATCGATGATATCGACATTCTCTCCGGTAATACCAACCTGAGCACCGTCAGCAGCCTCGGTTGAGTCAGGATGTGCGATGAGCCATTTGTTTCTTGCCCAGAGATACTTGTCGTTATCATTGACAACGGAGATCTCAGGAGCATCCTCGTTGGTTCCCTTCGGAAGAACGATAACAACACGGAAGCCCTCGCCCTTCCTGGCACTGCAAGGTGCATAGTGAAGTGTGGTTGCGTAAAGCTCTACGCCGGTTCCCTTCGGGCACAGGAATGCCTCCGTCTTAGAGGAATCAATCTTGCCGTCAATAATGTCCTGCTGTCTTGCAACAAGAAGGATTGCATCGTCAGCAGCAATATCGATCTCGCTGTCTCTGTGATACTCGAAACAGTTTAATTTCGTGTTGGTTCCGTTGCAGTAACCGATCTCGATCGGCATACCACCGTAGCAGTTATCGCGAAGCTGTGCGTAAGCAGGGGTATCCTCAAGCTCTGCGACCGATGGAACATATACAACACTGTCTGCCGGCTTCGGTGTATTGGCCTCCAGACGCTCCAGAAGCAGGGAGTAATCGTAACTGTCAACAACTCGTCCGTATGTACGGAATGCATCATCAAATACTGATTGGATCTTCATATTAGTGTCCTCCATTTCTATGCCTCAAAGGCAGTTATACATCGTAAGAACAGTATAGCATACTTTTGGAAAATGGGGAATGCTTCTGGCAGAAGTTTGGTATTGCCATATGGGTACGATAAATATATAATAAAGTAGAATATGTGAAAAAACTGATACTACAGCAGTAGAATGAATAGGGGGAGTGTGAAAACTCATATGAAAATTGCATTAGGACAATTAAATATGGCGTGGGAGGACAAAGAATTGTCCCTGCAAAAGGTACGGAAGCTGACGGCTCAGGCAGCAGCCGGTGAGGCAGATCTGATCGTGTTTCCGGAAATGTCACTGACCGGCTTTTCGATGGATATTGACCGGATCGGAGAGGATCCGGATCAGCCGGAGTCGGTGGAACGGATGGGAAGGATCGCCGGAGAGTATCATATCGCCATTGGCTTTGGATGGGCGGCACTTCCGGAAGCCGGACAGGCAAAGGGGACGAACCGGTTTACCATACTGGATGCAGAGGGGAAGGTTCTAGGAGAGTACAGTAAGCTGCATCCTTTCCGGTATGGGGGCGAAGCTGATATTTATCAGGGTGGCGACCGTCTTGTTACTGTCCCGTTTATGGGACACACGATAGGTCTGTTTGTGTGTTATGATCTGCGGTTTCCGGAGATTTTTGAGCTGGTATCGGAGCAGGCGGATGTGATGCTTGTGATCGCAGACTGGCCGGCTTCGAGAGCGGATCACTGGCTGACACTGTTAAAGGCGCGGGCAATTGAGAATCAGTCTTACATGGCGGGGGTCAATTGCACCGGAAGCCTGAACGGGCTGGATTACAGCGGAGACAGTGCGGTGTTTGATCCGTTGGGGAATCTGCTTGGCACGCTGCATGGACAGGAGGGCATCGTAATCTGTGAGATCGGTCATGATGTACAGGCGCTGCGGCAGAAGTTTCAGATGAAACAGGACAGAAGAAACGAATTTTATATACAGGAATATCAAAAATAAGGAAGGTACATTAATTATGAGCAAATACGAAATGGCGGTAAGAGTTTCACAGGTGCAGAGTCTGGTTGAGGAAAGAAAGTACCGGAAGGCGGCGGCCGTTCTCTCGACGATCGATGTGCGTCAGGTTAAATCACAGACAGAGTTGCAGACCTTTGCGGAGGTTTATGTGAAGACAGAGCAGTTTGAGGCGGCGAAGGCAATTTATCTGCGTATTTATAAGCGCAATCACAATAAAAAGGTGCTGTATCGTCTGATCTATCTTGCAATCCGGACCAACAATCTGGATGAGGCGGAGCGTTTTTATGAGGAGTTTCAGGATCTGAACCACAGTGAGCAGGAGAGCCTTATTCTTCGCTACCGGATCGACAAGGCAAAGGGAGCACCGTTTAACCGCCTGATCGAAACACTGGAGCGGTTGAAGGAAGAGGATTATGTCGAGGAGTGGGCATATGAGCTTGCAAAGCTGTATCAGCGTGCCGGACGCGAGGAAGAGTGCCGCAGAGAGTGTGAGGACATCAAGCTCTGGTTTGGCGAGGGTGAGATCGTGGAGCGTGCACAGGCATTGCTTGATTATCTGGATGAGGATGAATCTATTTACTATGAAGATAGAGACTATACGGTAGCCCTTCCGGAGGAGCCGAACCCGGATGATACCGGTTCACTGCCGGATCTGGGACCGGAGCTTATGAAGCAGGAAATCGAGAAAATGAAAAAGAAAAAGAGAGAGGAAAGACTTCGCGAACTTCCGGAAGAGGAGCCGGAGGATGAAGAGTTTGTCGATGATTACGAGGATGAGGACGAAGAGGAAGAGCTTTTAGTTTCGCCGGAGGAAATCACCCAGAAGGCAAAGGGCGGTTTTCATCTGCTGCGTGGACTCTGGAAACGCGGCAGCAAGGACAAAGAGGAGGAAGAGGATGCTCAGGAAGCAACTTATCCGGAGGGGATGGAGCCTATAGAGGAAGATACTGCTCAGGTAATGCCGGAGGATGAGATGGCAGCTTCGGAGGAAGAGTCTGAAGCGGTTCAGACTGATGAGATGGATCAATGGAAGCCGGAGGAAAATAAGGAAGAGACGGAGGAGCAACAGAATACGGCTAAACCGATGAGCCGGGAGATGAAGAATACATTGGCGGCAGCCGTGGAAAATGTTCTGGCAGAGCAGGCGGCAGCGAGTGAAGAACCGGAGAAGCCTGAGAAACCGTCGCAGTCGGGTCTTGGCATCACGCAGGATCTGGCAAAGGAGATCACGGCAATCTTTGAGGCGGAGAAGAGAGAGCAGTTAAAGGAAAAGGCAGTGTCAGTCATGGATAATGCGACCGGAAAGATCAGCGATGTGCCGAACCTTGCTTCCGATGTACTGGGACGCATGACACAGGCGGTTCAGAGTAAGGTTGGGAAAACATATATTCCGATGGACATAGCGGAGCCACAGGAGGAAGCGGAAGAAGAGATGCAGACTCTGCAGGAAGAGCAGCCGGTATCATTGACGGAGGACGGCGAGATACAGCGTCCGGTCGGAATGGAGGAGATCATTGCATCCGGCGTGCTTCCGGTGAAGGAGGATGATGTTACGATGATAGAGCTGGACCAGATCATGCCGGAGCCGGATATTCCGGAGCTTCGTCAGGTGATGCCGGAGGACAGCCCGGAACTTGGCAATCTGCCGGAGCTGGAGGAGAGTGAGCTGCCAACGACAAGAGCACTGCATCATTCCTTCAATGATATTCTGACCCTGATCGCCGGAGAGCTGGAGCCGAAGCATTTTGTATTGATTGGTGAAGGTGAGGAGAAAATCCTTGGAATCACGAAAAAGATCGTTCGCGTGAATCACGACAAGGGCTTTTTGTCCACAAGCCAGATCGCAAGGATCAGTTCCACACAGTTAAATCAGATGGATCTGCTGCGTGTCTGCAACCAGATCAAGGGTAACTGTCTGCTGATTGACAATGCATCAGAGCTTGCATTTACGACGATCACAAAGATATTTGCCGTGATGGATGCATTCCGCGGTGACTTTATTGTAGTGTTGGCGGATGACGGTAATACACTGGATGAGCTTTTCCGTGTAGCACCGGCACTGGCAAGACGATTTGAGTATGTAATTGATATCGCACAGTATAGTGAGGAGGATTATCAGTAGAATGGCAGGAGAAGAAATACATGTAATCGGTCATATTAATCCGGATACGGATTCCGTCTGCTCGGCGATCGCATATGCCGATCTGAAGCGGCAGGTGACAGGTCGGTCTTATATTGCAAAGAGAGCAGGGCAGATCAACGCAGAGACGCGCTTTGTGCTGCAGAAGTTTCATGTGCCGGAGCCGGACTATTTAAGTGATGTCCGGACACAGGTTTTTGATATTGATGTGGTACAGGTGCCGGGAGTTGGCAGCGATATTTCCCTGAAAAAGGCATGGGAGATCATGAAGGAAGGTACACTGGCGACGCTGCCGGTCGTACAGCAGGACGGCATGCTTGAAGGTCTGATTACGATCGAGGATATCGCGAAATCCTACATGGATGTGTATGACAGCCGCGTTATCGCAAAGGCACAGACGCCGTTTCGTAATCTGATCGAGACTCTGGAGGGCGAGATGATCGCGGGGGATCCGGATGAGATCATTTCCTCCGGTAAATGTCTGATCGCCGCAGCAAATCCGGATCTGATGGAAAATTATATCGAGAAGGACGATATTGTGATACTGGGTAACCGCTACGAATCACAGCTTTGTGCGATCGAAATGGATGCCAAATGTATTATTGTCTGCGATGGTGCGCTCGTATCCTTTACGATCAAGAAGCTGGCAGAGAGCAAGGGCTGCTTCATTATTAAGACACCGTATGATACTTATACCGCAACGCGTCTGGTCAATCAGAGTATGCCGATCCGTTATTTTATGAAGGCAAAGGATCTGATCACATTCCGGCGCAACGATTACATTGATGATATCCGAGAGACAATGGCACAGAAGAGATACCGTGATTTTCCGATCATGGATCTGAATGGCAGATATTATGGCATGATCTCCAGACGAAGCCTGTTGGGTGCCCGCAAGAAACAGCTTGTGCTTGTGGATCATAACGAGATTGCCCAGGCAGTGGACGGTCTGGATGAAGCAGAGGTGCTGGAGATCATCGATCATCACCGTATCGGTGGGCTGGAGACGATGAATCCGGTATATTTCCGTAACCAGCCGCTCGGCTGTACGGCGACGATCGTTTATCAGCTTTATCGGGAGCAGAATGCTACGATCGACAAGCAGATCGCAGGTCTCCTCTGCTCGGCAATCTTATCGGACACATTGATCCTTCGTTCGCCGACCTGCACGGAGACGGACAAGAAGGCAGCCTACGCACTCGCGGAGATTGCAGGGATCGATCCGGAGAAATATGCCGAGGAAATGTTTGCGGCAGGCAGCAATTTGTCATCGCGCACGCCGGAGGAGATATTCTATCAGGATTTCAAGAAATTCGTGGTGGACGAGGTTTCCTTCGGAGTAGGACAGATCAACTCCATGACGCAGAAGGATCTGGACGATGTGAGGGCGCGACTGATTCCGTATATGGAGAAGGCACTCACTTCGCATGCGATTCCGATGCTGTTCTTTATGCTGACCAATATTCCGCAGGGAACGACCGAGCTCTTGTGTGCCGGCAACGGAGCCCAGGAGCTTGCCAGAAAGGCATTTCATCTTTCCGGGGATGAGGATGCGATCATTCTGAAGAATACCGTATCCCGTAAAAAGCAGCTGATCCCGGCACTGATGCAGGCGATTCAGCAGGGATAGCAAATATGATGCAAAGGGCAAAAAGTCTTTTGCATCCAACATCATAAATATAAGAAAATTGACAGAAATTTGACATAAAATGGAAATAAACTAATGCTAAAATATGACTGCTGGATTGCGGAAATTGCATGGCGGTGGAGCAATCCGTGACATCATTTTTAGGGGACAAAGACATTTTGATCCCAATATTATTACATCGCAAAAGGGGGAAAGAACGCGATATGCAGCTAAGGGGAAAATCAGAACACAGAAGAGGGAACACCAAGACAAGGATCATGGCAGTCGTCATGGCTGTCGCAATGCTTTCGGTACAGCTGTTTAGTGCAGCACCGGTCAACAAGGCTTCTGCCGAGGGGGATACGGCAGACCTTCGTATTATGTTTACGACCGATCTGCACGGACAGGTTGTCGATGTGGACTATTCCAAGGGAACACTGTTTCCGAAGGGAGGTCTTTCCAAGGCGGCAACATTAATTAACCAAGCGAAGAGTGAGGTGCCGGATGGCAACACGCTCTTATTTGATCTGGGAGATGTCATGTATGACTACACGACAGATTATATTTATGAGCATGATCAGTCAGAGACACAGCCGATCTACAAGGCAATGGCATCGTTAAACTATGATGCGATCATTCTCGGCAATCATGACTATGAGTACACACTGCCATACATACAGAAGCAGTACGAGACAAGTGGTCTTAAGGACAAGGTCATCGCCTCCAATATTACAGATGCCGTGACCGGAAAGCATGTTTTCAATGAGAATAAGATCATTGAAAAGACATTAAAGACAAAGGCAGGAGCCAGTGTGACAGTCAAGGTCGGAGTGATCGGGGAGTCGATCCCGATACTTTCCAAGAAGCGTTGTGACTATACCGGTGTGTTAAATGGAGAGGATATGGTTGCCAATGTAAAGAAGGAGACCAAGATCTTAAAGGATGCCGGAGCAGATATCGTTGTGGTACTGGCGCATTCCGGCGTGGGAAGTGAGCAGCCGGCACTGATGGATGAGAATGTCGGATATGCACTGACACAGATCGATGGTGTGGATGCGGTGCTGTGTGGTCATAAGCATTCCAATTTCTGTGCGGATGGCACAACACATTATGATACTTATCCGGGGGTGGATACGAAGACAGGTCTGGTCAACGGCAAGAACCTTGTTATGGTCGCAAACAGCGGTCAGGGTATCGGAGTGATCGATCTCGGTGTATCAGCCGGCAAGAGAATCGTGACCAGAAAGTCACAGATCAGGAAGACAAAGATCAATACGGGGATCAATCAGACGATCGCAGCATACATGGACAAGTGGGGCGCCGTTTTCGGGGCAGACAGTACAGAGATCCTGGCTGAGCTGAAATCTTCCGCAAGATGGCAGAACTACTTTGGCACGGTTGAGGACAGCAGTCCGATCCAGCTTCTCAATGATATGGCGATCTCTTATGGCCTGGAATATCAGAACAATGACAATACAGAATGCAAGGGACTTCCGGTTGTTGCCGCATCACGTTATTCAAGATACGGTGCGGGCAGTGGACTGGATTATTATGATATTAAGGACAATTTTACCAGTGCGGATCTTTATCAGCTGATGAACTACAGGATTCAGCTCTGGCGTTACAAGGTGACCGGGGCACAGCTTAAGGAATGGCTGGAGTGGGCAGCGAGTGCTTACGAAACAGCGGGGAGCAACGTTATCACGACCGGTTCTGCAATTTCAAGTCCGTCACCGTCGCCGGCAGCAACAGCGACACCGTCGGCGACTTCGGCAGCAGATCCATCCGGGCAGCCACAGGATTCTGTTCTGACACAGTCTGCCAATAAGGGAATTTCCCAGACAAGTGACCTGTTAGCCGGCATTATCAATTACAAAGGAAGCAAGCCGTTGCAGTATTCGCTGCAGGAGCTGTATCTGACAGATCTGAGCCGTTTCTATGTGATGGACGGTGTGGAATATACGATTGATACGAAAGTGGCACCGCGTTATAACTACGATGGCAAGAAGGTCAATGATACCAGACGTGTTACGAACATTACAAGAAACGGGCTGCCGATAAAGGATACGGATGAGTTTCTTCTGATCGTCAACCGTCTCGATTCGACAAAGGTGCCGGAGCTGTTTACGACACAGGCAATGACCAAGCTCAGTGCCGCAGATACAAGAGCTTACTTTAAGAAGTATATGCAGAAGCAGTCCGAGTGCGGTACACTGGGTAATCTTGAGGATAACAACTGGGATGTGAAGTATTCCGGCAAATATAATTATGTATTAAAGACCGGTTCCGGTGCGAGTGATCTGATCGGGCAGAGATCATGGATCAAGGAGAAGCTCGATTCGTCGGAGGATTTTGATTATTACAGAGCGGAGTTGTCGAAGAAGAGCACACAGGATACCTCCGGTCCGGATCTGAACCTGGCAGCATTAAATGAGATAGAGACAAATCATCCGGTCCGCGTTGCCGTTCAGGCAACAGACCGCTCCGGTATTGCGTCCCTGACCTATCTGCAGGGCAAATACAACGATGCCTCTATCGCATGGAACAGCGCAAAGGCTGTTGAAAACGGGTATATTTCCTGTGATAAGAACAGCATTTATTCGGTTCGTGCTGTCGATGGCAACGGAAATACAACGATCCGTTATATCCGGATCAATAATATCAATGAGGGTGTTCTGGAAGCACCAAAGGTAGACACTTATACAAATCGTAAGGTTTATATCACAGGTACAGCCGAGCCGGTCACAACAATCTATTTTGAGTTGGAGGATTCCACCGTCTACAAGACAACCGTACCGGACAGTGGCGCATTTAAGTATGCTCTGCCACCGCAGAATGCCGGTAAGAAGGTATTTGTCTACGTCAAGGATGATGAGGGACGCTGCAGTGCAAGAACGGTTGTTACGGTAAAGAGAACCGGTCCGAATAAACCGGTTATGGATAAAATGACAACAGCGGTTCGCACGGTTTCCGGTGAGCTTAATGATAAGAATGTATATCCGGTATTTATTCTGGAGAGTAAGAAAACGGTATTTATGCAGGACGACGGAACGGAGGAGCTTTATAAGCAGTCAGATATTTACAACAAGGATTATAAAGTTGAGAAGCTGAATATGAACATTGCCGGTGATGGAAGCTATAATTTCCAGCTTCCGTATCTGCTTACGGCAAAGACAGAGTTCAAGATGCGTACGATCGATGTGGCAAAAAGAGTCAGCATGGGAACAAAGCGTATTGTAAAGCAGACAGTTCCTGCAAAGCCGACCATGCAGACGGTATCTAACAAGTCTACGATGGTCAAGGTATTTTCCGAGGAGAAATGTAAGAGTGCGACGATCACGGTAGGCAAGAAGACCTACACGATCAAGACGAAGAAATACATTTCTTCCAAGAAGATGTACCGCTACCAGAAGAAGATCAAGAAAACCAATTCCGGTGTCAAGGTCAATGCATATGTGACAAACAGCAAGGGTAACAGTCCGGTATTAAAGACAAAGAAAACAGAGGTCGTACCGGATACGCCGAAGACAGATAAGATCAAAGCCGGAGCCAAGAAGATCACAGGTCATGTGGATGTCGTGGGCGATGGCAGTGAGGAGGACGGCGTTACCGTTGATAACACCAAGACGAAGGTGTTTGTCATTGTCAACAAAAAGAAATATACCGCATCCATTGATTTCGAGGGCAATTATACTGTGAAGCTTAAGAGTAAGCTTTATTCCGGCAATAAGGTGACGGTTAAGGCACGCAATAAAAAGGGAATGGGAATTGCTAAGAAATATACCGTCAAATAATCAGAGGTCATGTATTTAGCAAAGGTTTCTGCTACAGAAATGTGGCAGAAACCTTTTTGATTTAAACGAAGGAATATGGTATAATCAGTTTGATTATATCTGTAATTGAACGGAGTTTACGGAGAATTATTGTATAGTGAGGGGACGATATGGAACAAAAGGAAAAACTGATCGGGATCTTTGTGGCCAGAGCGTTCGAGGAAAACAATCTGAATTTTATTCATGCGCTGCATCGCATCGGAAAGAAGCAGGGATATAAGCTGGTCATCTTTTCGCTGGATACCTGCGTTGAGAGAAATCTGAAAATGACATCGGCAGAGCTGAAATTTTGCGGACTTGCGGAATATCTGCCTCTGGAAGCCTATGTGATACTGGGAGAGACGATCAAGAACCGAGATATGATCGACTGTATAGCGGGGATCGCTGCAAGGCATAGTATTCCGTGCTTTTGCATGGATCGGGAGGCAGAGGGCTGTTATTTGATCTGCCACAATTATAATTCCGGGTTTGAGCAGATGGTACGCCATGTGATCGAGGAGCATGGTGTCAGACGTGTTAATATGCTGGCAGGCTTTGAGGACAACGAATTATCCGATGCCAGATTGCAGGTCTTTAAAAAGGTATTACAGGAGAATGGTATCCCTGTGGAGGAAGAGCGGATCGGATATGGTCAGTTCTGGGAGACACCGGCACAGCAGGAGATGGAGCGTTTCCTGCAATCGGAGCTTCCGATGCCGGAGGCAATCATCTGCGCGAATGATTCGATGGCACTTGTGGCGTGCAATGTGCTTGAAAAGGCAGGCTACCGGGTTCCGGAGGATGTGATCGTGACAGGATTCGACGGTATCAATGATGGTAAGTATTATCTGCCGACATTATCGACCTGTGTACCGGATTACGATGCGACGGCATGGTTTATTCTGGATAAGGTGCTGGAATGGCGGGAGAGCGGTCAGGTGCGGCCGGAAGCGTTTACCATTAATTATGTGGCAGAGAAGAATCAATCCTGCGGCTGTCAGCCCAAGGATAACGAGAACCGGAATGAGATCATTCGCAGACTGGCATCCTCTCTGGGAGACTGCGCATGGCATACGCATGCAATGAATGAGATGGTGACCGGTGCTTTACTGTTACAATCCCTGGAGGAGCTGACACAGATTCTTCCGAAGATAGAATATATTCCGAAGCAGTATTTCCGCTATGCGGCGGTGAAGCAGGAGCTATTTCGCGGGAGCACCGGAAAGGATGTGCAGGGATCGATGGTTTCTCTGCTTTGTGGCGGGGGTGGCCGGTATTTTTCTTCCGGGGAAAGCTTTGCGGTGAAGGACTGGTACATGTCGATCAGCATGCCGGATGACCGGTGGGAGATCATGCTTGTACGTTTGCTAAATGCCGGTAAGACGATCTATGGTTATACCGTGGACGGCTTTAAAGATATTGATCAGAGAGATATGCAACGCTGTGACGAGTTCAGTATGTTTTTGTCGAACACGATCAATCTTGTATTACAGAACCAGCAGTTAAATATATTAAAGCATAATCTGATGAAGGCGAATAAGGAGCTTGCCAGTCTGTCAGAGTTAGATGCCATGACAGAGCTTTACAACCGCCGGGGCTTTTATAAGTATTTTGCCAGAATGGCGGCAGAGACATCGCGCAAATATGCTGTGCTTGTCTCTGTGGATATGAACCGGCTCAAGTATATCAATGATAATTATGGACATATCGAGGGAGACTTTGCAATCTGTACTCTGGCACATGCCGTACGCGAAATCTGCGGGGATGAGGCTGTCTGTGCCCGGTTTGGCGGAGACGAGTTTGACTGTATTATCTTTGCAGATGATATCACAGAGCTGACGGAGGAAGATCTTGGCTGCAGACTGCAGCAATGCATTGATGAGACGGAGGGGGTTTCGCAGAAGCCGTATCTGATCACAGCCAGCATCGGTGTGGTTGCCAGAGAGAGAACGGATGAGCTGGATGTGGAGCAGATGATCGGTAAGGCAGATACATTGATGTATTCGAACAAGCGTAAAGCCAAAGAAAACAGGAGTTGATACATCCGTATTATGGTATATAATTTATAAAACAAAAAGCAACGCAATTGACAATCAGCCCGTCAGCGTTGCTTTTGTTATTCGTAAGAGATATTTTCTTCTAGTTGTTCTTTAGATTTTTCAGTGCGGTGGAAAGCTTGATAGGATTACCGTAGCGAAGGGTACCCATACGGTAGATCTTGGCAGCAAGCCATCCCGCAGCGATCGTGGATGCGAAAAGGATCACGGCGGAGATTACAATCTCTGATGTGGCGACACTTCCCATGCCGATCCGCACAAACATGGCGGAGTAGGAAGAAAATGGAAGGAAGGAGCAGATTTTCATGATCGTGCTGTCCGGTGTCGGAAGCTGGAACATAACAATAAAGTAAACGATCATGATCAGCATCTGCAGCGTGCCGGCAGATTTGTTGATATCCTCTGTTTTGGAGACAAGTGCGCCCATGGCTCCGTACAGGAATGCATAGAACAGGAAACCGCCGATGCCAAAGATAGCAAAGCCGGCGAGAACGCTGCCCGGTATCTTGAGCAGCATATCCAGTTTATCGCCCCAGTAGGTGTGGTTGACGCTGTAGCCTGCCAGAGCAGCCAGAAGGACAGAGCCGAGCTGTACGATGGCTGCCGTGGCACCGGCAAATACCTTGCCAAACAGAAGGTATTTGGCATCGACACTTGTGACAAGCACCTCGATGGAGCGGTTGCTTTTCTCGACGGTAACAGAGGTGGCAACCATAACACCGTATAAAATGATCATCATGAAGATAACAACAACGAGAGCGTAGCAGTACCAGTAATTATCACCGGCATCCTTGCCGAGAATACGCTCCGTGCAGTTGACCGGAGCATCATAGCCTGCCGAGAAGGAAGCGTAATCCAGATCGTTTTGTTCACAGTAGATCTGCTGATGAACCTGAGAAAGAAAGCTCTCGAAGATCGCCTGATTCTCATCGTACATGTTCCGGTTCAGAACATAATATTCATAGTTCAGATCGTCTTTCACATCAAATCCGGCAGAGATTTTTTCGGATTTGACTGCCTTTTTCAGCTCTTTTTCACTTTTCATTGTGACAATCTCCGTATCGGAAAATGCCTGCTTTAAAATGGACAGGTCCTTAAAAATACCGGTTTCATCCACCAGACCGATGGTGCTGTCCGCTTCGTCAGAGCTGTCAGAGGAGGCACCGCTGTTGTCGGATGTATCGTCACTTGCGGCGCTTCCGTTAGTCGGCTTATCAAGACCGAGCATGTCAGACATATCGATAAAGCGTGGCAGAAAGGTTCCGGCGCATAAAAGAACGATCAGTAAAAGTGTGGTTATGGTAAAGGATTTGTTGTTAATGTAGCTTTTTAATTCAAACCCATATATCGTAAAAAAACGTTTCATAGAATCCTCATTTCCGGCATAAAGCCTTATGTAATATAATCCTGTGCGTTCGTGTTATTCCCATGTTCCGGCATAAAGCCTTAAGGAGCAGATCTCACGCATTCCCCTCATTCTCCGGCTTTCGCTACAAAGATGTCATTTAATGACGGTTTGTATGTCTCAAAATGCTCAATGGTGCAGTCGGAAAGCTCAGACAGTTCGCGTAAAAGTGTCTGGCGGGATACGCCCTCATTTAAGCGGACGATGACATCCTCTTTGGTCTGTCCCGTTATATGGACACTGTCTGCAAGCTTTGTGCGAAGCAGGTCAGCAAAATCCTCCGGAGGCATATCGACAGCGCTCAGAACAAGCTGATCCTTGCCAAAGTCACGCTTGATCGTATCGAGGTGACCGGACAGAACGATCTCTCCATGATTGATGATAACGATATCTTCACAAAATTCCTCGACATAGCTCATCTGGTGGCTGGAGAAAATGACGATCTTGCCGTCGCGGATCAGCTCCTGCACAACATCCTGCAGAATCTGGGAGTTGACAGGATCAAGACCGCTGAAGGGCTCATCTAAGATCACGATCTCCGGATCGCAGACCAGTGTGGAGGCAAGCTGTACCTTCTGCTGATTTCCTTTGGATAAAGTTTCTAACAGTTTATTTTCATATGGAAGAACCTCTAATCGCTCAAGCCAGTGTCTGGCGTTTATAACAGCACTTTTGCGGCTGATGCCGCGCAGCATGGCGAGATAAACCATCTGTTCCAGAATCTTTCGTTTTGGGTATAAGCCTCTTTCCTCCGGGAGATATCCGATCTGAACCTTGCGGGGATCAAACGGTTTACCGTCCAGTGTGATCTCTCCGCTGTTCGCATGGAACACATCCATCAGGATACGGATCGTTGTCGTCTTGCCGGCACCGTTGCGGCCAAGCAGACCGAGCGCCTTACCGCTTTCCACGGAGAAGGAAATGCCCTTCAGGACATTTGTCTCACCAAAGGATTTGGTAATATTTTTCACTTCGAGTTTCATAGAAACCTCCATTCATTTTTGAGAAGCTGCTGCAATCGGTTCCAGGGGAACAACAGCAGTTTCTGTTGAAATATAAAGTCTTAATAACCAGTATAAAAAATATCGGAAGAAATAGCAAGTGCCGTCCGAAACAGCTGAGCCCATTTATGGGGCTCAGTCGTGCGGATGCGTATTTATCAAAGCATTGCAAAGCAAAGATTTTTCGGAAATCCTACTGATCTGCGTCAATTTTTTAGTCATAGCTCACGGATTTTTAATATTTTGGCAGGCAAAATATGATTTCTAAATAACCGGACATAAGAAATATTATGGGCGAATTACCGTCCTTAGTATGGGAAGTCTTAGGAAGAATAAAATCATGGTTGTAGCGGCGAAAATGAATTTACAATCAATTTACGTTTCATTTACCTGAGGGCGGTAGTGGATTTTACATAGCGTTTTTATAATGAATTTCAGTGAGTGAGAGAGTAAAACAGAAAGGAAGACAGAAATGCTTAAATTAGAACATATCAGCAAATCCTTTGACGGCGTCAATGTACTTAACGACCTGTCACTGGAGGTGGAGGATGGCGAGATCGTTTCGATCCTCGGACCGTCAGGCTGTGGAAAGACAACATTATTAAATCTGATCCTTGGTATTACAAAGGCAGATCAGGGACAGATCATATATCAGGGAAAAGACATAACAGAGATTCCCATGGAAAAACGAGAGTTTAATATTGTATTTCAGGATTATGCATTGTTTCCAAATCTGAATGTATATCAGAATATTGTATACGGACTTCGCAACAAACCGAATATTTCCAAGATGGAGGAGGTTGATGCGATGATCGATCTGTTAGAACTCAGACCACATTTAAAGAAAGGAATCGACCAGCTGTCAGGCGGACAGAAACAGCGAGTGGCACTGGCGAGAACCATGGTCATGAAGCCGAAGATCCTCTTGCTTGACGAGCCGCTTTCCGCGCTGGATGGTGTGATCAAGGAGTCGATCAAGAGCAAGATCAAAACAATCTCAAGACAGTTTCATCTGACGACGATCATTGTTACCCATGATCCGGAGGAGGCGTTGACCTTATCCGACCGGGTGCTGATCATTGAGAAAGGAAAGATCTCACAGTACGATACACCTCTTGGCATTGTGAATGCGCCGGAGAATGAATTTGTGGAGCATTTCATATTAAATCAGTTAATCATCAAGCGGGATAATATTCTGACATTATTTGGGAATGTACCGTTAGAAGCAGGGAAAGCGGTGTAAAAGTGAGAAAAAATTCAATTGGCATTAAAGTAATATTTATGATTCTGACCGTTTTCTTTGTTCTGTTTTTGGGACTGCCGGTCATTCGTTTACTGTGCCGCTCCTTCTCGGGAGAGGACGGAGGGGTCACACTTTCTGTTTATCAGAGCGTGTTTCAGCAGAAGAAATTTGGACAGGCACTTGGCAACAGTTTTCTGATCGCAGCGCTTGCCGCAGGGCTTGCAACGATTGTCGCATTCATTCTTGCTTATACCTGCTATTATACAAATTTGCCGAAACGCTTCAAAAATATCATACGTCTGGCGGCGATGCTGCCGATGTTTCTTCCAACGATCACATATGGTTTCGCAATTATTTACTCGTTTGGTCATCAGGGATTGATTACGAAAACTTTAGGACATACACTTCCGTTTGAACTTTACGGAATCTTTGGTCTGCTTGTGGGCTACAGTGTGTATACGATACCGGTAGCATTTCTGTTAGTCAGCAATACGATGCAGTACATAGACAAAAAGGTCATGATCGTATCAAAGGTTATGGGAGATAAAGCACATGCAACCTTCTGGATCGCCATTGTGCGTCCGCTTCTCGGAACACTCTGTGGCGCATTTATTCAGGCATTTTTCTTAAGCTTCACGGATTTTGGTATTCCGGCATCCGTAGGCGGCCGGTTTGAGGTTGTTGCAAGTGTGCTATATGACCAGATGCTCGGAGGCATTCCGAATTTCGGAAAGGGAGCCGCAGTAGCGATGATCATGCTGCTTCCGTCGATTGTGAGTATCTGTCTTTTACAGTATCTGGAGCGGTTTAATATCCGTTATAAAAAGATCAGCGACGCAGAACTGTCCCAAAACGTGGTCAGAGATGTTGTGTGGTCGATTTTGTCTGTCATTGCACTTGTTTTGATGCTGTGCATTTTCGTTGTCATCTTTGTGGCACCGTTTGTCACAGACTGGCCGAATAAAATATCCTTTTCCATGGAACATTTCGTGTCTGTTTTTACGGACAGTGATCTGTTAAGCATTTATGGAAATACACTGGCAATGGCAGTTTTATCGGCGGCAGCCGGTACGCTGGCAGCTTATGGCGCAGCACTTGTGACTGCAAGAAGCCGGATGCCGAAGTGGTGCAAGGGTGTTGTGGAAGGGATCGCCATGGTCACGAACACGATACCGGGTATGGTTCTCGGCGTGGCATATATGTTTGTGTTCTCCGGCACCAGTCTGCAGAATACGATGGGACTGCTCATCATCTGTAATGTGATCCACTATTTTTCATCGCCTTATCTTATGATGAAAAATTCGTTGTCCAAACTGAATGAAAGCTGGGAGACAACAGCCGGTCTGATGGGAGATTCCTGGATTAAAACGATCATCCGGATCGTGACGCCAAATGTAAAGGAAAGTCTGTGGAGTGTTTTTGGATATTATTTCACCAACTCCTGCGTTACTGTCAGTGCCATTATCTTTCTGGTTGGTTCCAGAACTATGGTGCTTACCACGAAGATCAAGCAGCTCCAGTATCTCAACAAATTTAATGAGGTATTCGTGTTATCACTGTTGATCTTTTTCACCAATCTGATAGCCAAAGCTCTGTTTGCAGGGCTTGCTAAATATAAACCAATGCGTGTTACGCAAAAATTATTTCAAAAGAAGGAGACATTATGTTAAAAAGAAGAATTATGAGTATGGGACTGGCAGTGATGATTGCTGCCACAGCGATGACAGGATGTGGAAACAGTGCAAAATCGGGAAGTTCCGATTCCGCAGACAAAAAGGTAGTTATTTATTCCAACGCAGACGATGAGGCGATCACCGCAATGCAGAATGCATTGGATAACAATGGTTATAAAGGAAAATATTCGTTTGAGGGCTTTGGAACCTCCGAACTTGGCGGAAAGCTTTTGGCAGAAGGGAAAAATATCGAGGCAGATATGGTGACAATGAGTACCTTCTATCTGGACAGCGCACAGAAGCAGAACGACATGTTCAAGAAGCTTGATTTTGAGGTAAATACCATTGACAAATTCGGCGATTACGCGGCACCGATCACCTCACAGGAGGGTGCGATCATTTTAAACACCGATCTGATGAAAGAACTCAAGCTGACAACACCAACCTGCTTAAAGGATCTGACGAAGGCAGAGTATAAGGGACATCTTTCCATTACTGATGTTAAGTCATCTTCTACCGCATGGCTTCTGATGCAGGCTCTGATCTCTGAGTATGGCGAGAAGGAAGCACAGAATATCCTGAAGCAGATCTATATCAATGCAGGAGATCATATCGAAGATTCCGGATCTGCCCCACTGAAGCTCTGCCGTGCCGGCGAGGTTGCAATCGGCTTTGGCCTCAGACATCAGGCAGTTGCCGATAAGGAAGACGGTCAGCCGATTGATTTTGTAGATCCGACCGAGGGTAACTTTTCTTTGACCGAGTCTGTTGCTGTAATTGACAAGGGTGACAAGAGCAATCCTGAGGCAATGAAGATGGCACAGTGCATTATCGAAAACGGTCGTAAGGAGCTGCAGCAGTCTTATCCTAACCCTCTTTACAAGGGAGAGTCCTCTGACAATAAGAATAAGTCAAAATATCCGAAGACCTTCTCAGAGCCGCTTACCTTTGAGCTGTATGAGAAGCATCAGCAGTTATCTGATGAAGTAATGCCATAACAGGGACAAAACTAAAGATGAGTATGAAAAAAGGGAAAATAAAATAGAAAATCAAAATTTCAGAAATGAGGCGTAACATGCAATATAAGTTATTAACACCGGGACCGCTTACAACAACGGATACGGTCAAACAGGAAATGATGGTGGATCACTGTACATGGGATGATGATTATAAGCAGGTGACCCAGAAAATAAGAAGTGGTCTGTTAGAACTTGCAGGCGTATCGCCGGAGGAATATACGACGGTACTGATGCAGGGAAGCGGAACCTTTGGTGTTGAGGCTGCCATAACGACGTTGATCGGGAAGGACGATCATCTTCTGGTCCTTGCGAATGGTTCTTATGGCGAGAGAATGGCAGACATTGCCAGACATGCCGGTATCCATTATCAGATGCATCAGTGGCCGATCGATCAGCAGCCGGATGCCACTACAGTAGAGCAGATCTTAAAGGAGCATCAGGAGATCACTCATGTTTCTATGGTGCACAGTGAAACGACAAGCGGTATTTTAAATGATGTTGCATCCATCGGAGCTGTTGTCAAAAATGCCGGCGCCGTATTTATTGTCGATGCAATGAGCAGCTTTGCCGGTGTGGAGATTCCTGTAAAGGAATGGGGCATTGACTGCATTATCAGCAGTGCCAATAAATGTATTCAGGGTGTGCCGGGCTTTTCCTATGTGATCCTGCGTAAGGATCTGCTCGAGCAGAGCGAGGGAAATGCAAGATCACTTTCTCTGGATCTGTATGACCAGTACAAGACGATGAATGTGGACGGCAAATGGCGTTTCACCTCACCAACACATGTTGTGCTGGCATTTGCAAAGGCAATGGAAGAACTGAAGGAAGAGGGCGGTATTGCAGCACGTCATCAGCGTTATTACAATAATGAGGTACTTCTTCGCGAGAAAATGTCCGCACTTGGGTTTGTCCCGTTTTTGGGACAGGATGTACAGGGACCGATCATCACAACCTTCTATTATCCGGAGAACTGCAATTTCACATTTCGTGAAATGTATGACTACATCAAGGAAAAAGGATATGTACTATATCCCGGAAAGACAACGAAGGAGGAGACCTTCCGTGTCGGCAACATCGGAGAGATTTATCCGGAGGATATCGAGAAGCTCTACAGTCTGTTAAAAGAATTTCTGGAATCACGATAGAAAGGACGTTAAAGCGATGGACATTGAACTGGTAATTATGGACTGGGCGGGAACAACCGTGGATTACGGCTGCTTCGCTCCGGTATATGCTTTTGAAAAGGCATTTAAAGAGGTTGGTATCGTACCGACCATGGAGGAGATCCGTGAGCCGATGGGAATGCTCAAAAAGGACCATATCCGCACAATGCTGGCGATGAGACGTATTCATGAACTCTGGCTTGCGCAGAACGGCAAAGAGCCGGATGAGCCGGATATTGAGCGAATTTATGATATATTTGAAAAGAAGCTGATGGAGGGGCTGGCGGAATATACCGATCCGAAAGAGGGCTGTCTGGAATGCATGGATAAACTGCGTGAGCACGGTATCCGCATTGGCTCAACCACCGGCTACACACATGCGATGATGGACGTAGTCGAGAAGGAGGCAGCGGCAAAGGGATATCATCCGGATCTTCTGGTCACACCGGAGGACGTGGATGGAAATGGACGCCCGAAGCCGTATATGATCTTCCGCAATATGCAGCTTTTACAAGCAGAGGATGTCCGGAAGGTCATGAAGGTGGGAGACACTGCTTCTGATATGAAAGAGGGCAAGAATGCCGGCGTATATACGGTTGGCGTTCTGGAGGGAAGTTCCGCTCTTGGGATGAGTCAGGAGGAATTTGAAGGACTGACCGGACAGGAGCAGCAAAAGGAGCTTGACCGTGCCAAAAAGATATTGATGGATGCCGGTGCAGATCGTGTGATCCGCAGTTTAAAAGAGCTTCCTCATATTATTTTCTCATAAATAGAATAATGAACACCCAAAGAGCCGGAAATATTTTGTATTTCCGGTTCTTTATTGTATAGGAAAATGTTCGTAACATAGTGAGAATCAAGGAGAAATGCTGGATTTGCCCTTTTGGGTGCGTCAGGAATGTTGATAAAAGAACACGGCAAGCTGGGTGCGGTCGCGCAGCTGCAGCTTCTCGAGAATACCGCTGAGATAGTTGCGGATGGTACCTTCGCTGAGAAAGAGCCGTGCGGCAATTTCTTTGTTGCTGAGCCCCTGCGCTACCAGAGTGATGATCTCGTATTCTTTTTGTGAAATGTCATGAGCACTGTAGTTAAAGGAGGCTTCCTGCTGCATAAGCCCGGGGAGCTTCTCCATGATCTCGCTGCCATAGACATTCTGACCGGAATAGACAGCGTTTAGTGCCGGGATGATCGTTTCATAATCCTGTTTGATGATGTAGCCCTTTGCGCCAAGCTGCAGAGCTTTTGTGATGTACTCGTCATCCAAGAAGGTGGTAAGAAACAGCACTCTGGCATCCGGAAACTGCTCAAGCACATCCGACAGTGCGTCCGTCCCATTGCGGTGCTGCATACGGATATCCATCAGAAGAATATCAGGACGGTACTGCTGATACAGGGGCAATGCATCGCTGCCGTCATGACCGATCGCAGATACATGAATGTCACCGGAGGCTTCGAGGATCATTTTTAATGACATGCAGACAAGCTGGTCATCGTCAATAAGAACTATATTCATAATTGATTTCCTTTCCCATATCAATTTTGTGATTGTTTTCTGTTTCGTTAAATTTGTCTGTTTTTATTTCTGCCTTCTTGATCTGTGGACAAGAAGGATTCTGTATATTCAAGCTGTTCATTACGATTTCGGGATCGATATAAATATGCGGTATCCCTGTTGATCACTGATATGCAGAATGCCGTGAAGAGCTTCCACGCGGTCCCTCATGTTCTGAAGTCCCATTCCGTCCGTGGCGGTTTCTGTCATACCCTCCGGAGCTTTCACGCTGCCGTTATCGGTGATCAGAAGCTGATAAAAGGACGGATGCTCCCTGACGGTGATCTGAACCTGAGTGGCGTTGCTGTGTTTTATAATATTGTTCATGGCTTCCTTTGTGATCGACAAAAAGCAGTATTTGATATTCTTGGGAATCTGTCTCGACATATCATACTGTAGCCGAACCGGGCAGAATGTAAACTGTTTGGTAAGCTCATTTAATGCCGCATTCAGATCAACGGATTCATCGCGCAGATCATGGACACTGCTTCGGATATTGTCCATCGCAAGATTGAGTGTGTCCTTTAAAGCGGACAGATGAGGTGTGATGGATGTGTCCTTACAGACAGCGAGAAGTGCTCCAGTTTGCAGAATAGATCGTGACAGCATATGTCCCACGTTGTCATGGATTTCTCTGGCAATGCGGTTTCGCTCGCGCAGGGTTGCAATGTAGATCTGGTCGTTTTGATTTTCCAGTATTCTGCGGTTTGCCTCCCGCAGGGAAAGCTCCTGCTCGACACTGTTATCCCGGAGCAGATGGATCTGTTCGGTTAAGCGGGTGCGTGACCGGTTGGTATATGCCAGATAAAAGCCTATGGCTGCGATCAGCAGAAGAAACGGAACCGGTCTGCCGGAGATCCGATAACTGTAAGTGATCAGTGGGAGCAGATAAAGTCCGGCGGGAACAAACTGTTTATGCAGGAAAAATACATAACAGTGCCACGGCAGAAATATCGTCATCTCCGGATAGAAAAAGCAGAGGATCAAAGCCATAATTCCCAGATAACTGCGCTGTCTGTCTGAGGAACATAACAGCTCAAAGCAATATATTGTGATCAGAAACAAAACACCGGTAATATGTACCGGATCCGGTTTAAACGCCGGATAGACCAGACTGCAAAGGATAAACAGTAAAACAGAATCTATATAAATGCACATGGATATTCCCTCTTTCTGCGGTTTGAACTGCATACGCTGTGAACATGCTTATTATACGGGATTTGCGGCGGGATATCTACCGGTATTTCCGGAATGTGACAAATGTCATATGCGCTTTTTACATTTTTCACTATCATTGTGAATGAGATTTCGGTATCATAGAATTGTATCCGGGGGCAGGAGTTTGTCCGGGTGAAATTGATATCAGGAAAGCAGGAGAAAATATCTGTGGAATTTGTAAGCAGGTTTTTCAGAAATGTGAGGTTTGTATGGTTGTAAAAATAGAAAATCTGGTAAAACGATATGGTGATCTGGTAGCCGTGGATCATTTCAATCTGGAAATTGAAGAGGGAGAGATCTTCGGACTTCTGGGACCGAACGGCAGCGGCAAGTCAACAACGATCCATTGCCTGTTGTCTCTGCTGACGTATGATAAAGGTCACATTGAAATCTTTGGTAAGGAGATGACGCCGACCGGCTATGACATCAAAAAGGACATTGGCATCATTATGCAGAATGTCGCGGTATTCGAGGAGCTTACCGTTTATGAAAATATTGATTATTTCTGTGGTCTGTACATCAAAAACAAGGCAGAGCGAAAAAGGCTGGTGGAGGAAGCAATTGACTTTGTGGGACTTACGGAATACCGGAAATTTTATCCGAAAAAGCTGTCGGGAGGACTTCTTCGCCGGTTAAATATTGCCTGTGGAATTGCTCATAAGCCGAAGCTGATCATTCTGGATGAGCCGACGGTTGCGGTGGATCCTCAGAGCCGCAATAAGATCCTCGAGGGGATCCGGGAGCTGAACAGACAGGGAGCCACGATCATTTACACCACGCATTATATGGAGGAAGTCGAGCAGATCTGCACCAGAATTGCCATTATGGATAAAGGCAGAAATGTTGCACTCGGCACGAAGGATGAGCTTAAGGCGATGATCGATCTGGGAGAGACGATCCAGATGGAGCTGTCTGATTTTTCGGAGGAGATTTCCGATGCAGTCAGAGCACTTCCGCATGTGATCAATGTAAGCCTTGAAAATGGACTGCTCAAGGTTCGTTTCTCAAAAGGAAAGCACAATCTTTTACGTCTTCTGGATCTTTTAAAGGATAAGGAGATCGTGTTTGGGAATGTTCATTCTGAGCTTCCGACCTTAAACGATGTATTTTTGGAAATAACCGGTAAGGAACTCAGAGATTAGGAGGTGGTATTATGTTGCATGTGAGATATCGAATGAAAACCATGCTGCGTCAGAAAACACTTCTGTTCTGGTCTCTGGCATTTCCGATTATTCTCGGAATGTTGTTTTATTTTATGTTTGGCGGGATCAATGATCTTGAGCAGTTTGAGGAGGTGCCGGTAGGTGTTCTGACAAACAGCGATCTTCCGGAAATGTTTGTGAGCATGATGGAGGAGGTACAGACGGAGAATAAAATACCGCTGTTTCGTGTGAAAAAATATACAGACAGGAAGCAGGCGGAGAAAGCGCTGCAGGACGAAAAGATATACGGAATCGTTCAGGGAGGAGAGGAGTTATCCCTTATCGCCAAAACTTCGGACAATTACAGCAGTCTGATCAAGACATTTCTGGATCAGTACCGCGAGAATACCGCCTTGATCGAGGATATCGCCAGGAAGGATCCGGACAAGGTGGCAGATCTTGTGCAGGCTCTGGCGGCAGGAACACAGGCGCAGATCAAGGAGATTTCGTTAAAAGGAACCGACAAGGATCCATACGCTCAGTATTTCTATGCATTGATCGCCATGACCTGTCTGATCGGCACAATGGTTGGAATGCACAATGGCAATGATATTCAGGCAGATCTGACGGCGGTGGGTGCCAGAAGAAATGTTGCGCCGACACCGAAGCTTCGTCAGGTGCTGAATGATTTTATCGCAACATACATTTTGTACTGTATCATTGTGGCGATCGTAACAGGCGTCTGTGTCTTTGTATATGACCAGGATTTCGGACAGAACGCGGGACTGGTTCTGCTGGGAGGATGGATCGGCAGCTTTACGGCACTCGCGATCGGCGAGGTGATCGCTGTATTTATCAAAGGACCTGTCCAGAAAAAGGAAGGTGTCTGCGTGGCGGTATTTATGATAAGCTCCTTTCTTGCCGGACTGCAGTGGGGAGATATCACATTTCTCATTGAAGAGCATTGTCCGGTTATCAACCGGATCAATCCGGGGACATTGATCGTGAACGGCTTTAAGAGTCTGTCCGTATATGGGGACAGACGCAGCTATGTGATCAATATGGTGACACTTGCTCTGATCGGTATCGTCAGTGTGCTCATCAGTGTGTGGAAACTCAGGAGGGTGCGATATGAGAATATTTAAAGCATATTTTTTGATATTAAATAAATACAAGGGAACGGTTTTTATTTTCTTTGCGGTGTTTATGTCCCTATCGCTGATCATGGCGAAGGTAAACGGCGGTGGCGGAGCATCCTCTTTTCAGCAGGACAGTTTGGATATCGCAGTTGTGGATGAGGATCAAGGAGAATTTGCCGGTCAGATCAGGGAGTATTTTGGGACACATAATCAGGTGACCGAAATGAAAATGGATCAGGATAAGATTGCAGATGCGCTGTATTGGAGAAAGCTCGACTATGTATTAGTCATTCCGGAGGGAACGGACGAGGTGCTTTCCAAGGGAGAGATGCCGGAGCTTTCCTGCATGAAGGTGCCGGGCTGTTTTGATTCCGCATATTTTGAGGCGGCTTTGCAGATGTATCTTCAGAAAATGACCGCACTGACTGGGAATGGAATCAGTCTGCGCGAAGCAGGACAGAAGCTGACAGCTCTGCAGAAGAAGGAGACAAAGGTGCATATGGCATCCTTTGTCAATAAAAGACAGGGCGATATGAGTACACGGTTCTTTCTGTATGTTCCATATCTGTTTATTGCGGTTGGTGTGTCCGGAATCGGTCTGGTGCTGCTTCGGCTGAACCGCAGGGAGGTACGGGAACGGACGGAATGCAGCTCTATGCCGATGAAGAAAAGAGTGGCCGCGATTACGGCAGCAGTGCTTGTATATGGGGGCGGCTTGTATCTGTTTGTGCTTGTGGCAGCAGTCGTTATATCCGGTGGCAGCATTCTTACCGATCCGCGTCTGCCGTGGTTTGCCGTGAATATTTTCACGATGCTTCTGTTTGGATTAAGCCTTGGCTTTTTCGCCGGCATGGTTGCCAAAACGGATGATGCCATCAACGGTATTGTGAATGTGTTGAGCCTGGTACTTTGCTTCCTCGGCGGCGTTTTCGTTCCAAGGCAGTTTTTCGGAGCCGGGGTACAGAATGTGGCGAAAATATTTCCGACCTACTGGTATGTGGTGAATAATGAGAGCATCGGTGCTATGAAAACAGTATCGCATACCTTTGTGAAAAATATTCTGACCCAGTCCATGGTATCTCTGGGATATGCGCTTGTGATCTTTGCGGTGACACTTGTGATCGTTTCGGCAAGGCGCACATCGGAGGCATAAAATATGACAGGAGCCGTCAGACCGGCTGATGTGAATTCAAGTGGTCTGCGGCTTCTTTTTTGTGTATAGGAAAATGCTCGTAATGAGGTGGAAATCAGGGGCAAAATGCTAGATTTGCCCTTTTTTGGTGATTTTCAGGGGATAATTATTGTAAGACAAACAGAATATATAGTATAATCAGGAAAGGTATAATGTTACGGAAAGGAGATACCATATGGCATACGATGATTATCTGAAAGCACAGAAGTTAGCACTGAAAGCATATAAAAGTAAAACACTGCAGGGAAGTTATCCATATCTTCCGGTTCTGGATGAGATTTTATCTCATGTGCATATAGAGCGCGAGGAGAATCTTGGCACGATCAACATCCCGGCGAAGCAGGTGATCGGAACCTCTTCCGCAGGACGGACGCAGGCATTTGCCTGTAATTTCATGCCGCTTTTAAACTATGGCAGTGAGTTTTCCGTGAAATGGTCTCTGCTGTATGATGCGCAGATTCAGGAGGGAATTCATACGCCGATCAAGGTGTATGAGTTTTTAAATAAATATTATGTTGTCGAGGGAAATAAAAGGACAAGCGTATTAAAGTACGTGGGTTCTCCGACCATTCCGGCAGAGGTGATCCGCAAGGTGCCGCGTCTGACGGACGATCCGGATATTCAGATTTATTATGAATTTATGGATTTCTACCGGAATTCAAAGATCAATTATGTCGTATTTACCAGAAAGGGAAGCTATCAGAAGCTTTGCCAGTATGTGGGAAAGGGAGAGGATGAACAGTGGTCCGAGGATGACTGCATGAACTTTTCCTCCTTTCATGTGGCATTTTATAATGCATATAAGGCGATGGGCGGCAACGAATTAAAGGGGATGACAGAGGATGATGCAATGCTGTTTTATCTGTCCCTTTATCCGTACAGTGAATCCATGGAAAAACTGTCCGGTGAGATCAAAAAGGATCTGGCAAAGATCTGGCAGGAAATTGTAACACTGGCTGAGGATGAGCCGGTGGAGCTTTTGACCGTTCCGAATACAGAGACCTCCATGATCAAAAAGATGCAGTCGCCGAAGGTGCATAAAGTGGCATTTGTCTATGATGTCAAGCCGTCGGAATCCGACTGGATCTACGGACAGGAGATGGGAAGAAAGCATATCATTGATGCCTTTCATGGAGATATTGATGCCAAAGCATTTATCGCAAAGCCGTATGAGGACGATGAGGAGATACTGCGTAAGCTCTGTGAGGAGGGCTATGACATTATTTTTGCGATCGCGCCGATGTTTGTGCGAGCCTGCATCAAGATCGCCCCGCTCTATCCGAACACAAAGATATTAAACTGCTCGCTTAACTCACCGCATGCCTCGATAAGAACCTATGGAATTCGTATTTATGAAGGAAAGTTCCTGCTTGGAATGATCGCAGCAAGCTTAAGTGAGCAGGATGATATCGGCTATCTTGCAGATTATCCGATCTACGGCGTGATCCCCGGCATCAATGCGTTTGCGCTCGGGGCAAGAATGATCAATCCGAGAGCGAGGATCCATCTTCAGTGGTCTACAATGCAGGACTGCCCTTCCGATCAGTATTTCCTTGACCGAGGGATTTCGTTTATCTCATCCCAGAACATGATCTCGCCGACGAAGGAAGACCGTACTTTGGGACTGTACCATTTATCGGACAAGGGGACCAGAAATGTTGCCACGACGGTTTATCAGTGGGGCGCGTTTTATGAGGAGCTGATCAACAGTATTATGCGCGGTTCCTGGAAAACGGATTCGACGAAGGAGCCGAAGGCGTTAAATTACTGGTGGGGTCTTTCTGCCAATGTACTGGATGTGATCTTGGGCAGCAGTATCCCGGAGAACACCTGCCGTCTGATCCGTTTCCTGAAAAGTTCGATCGCAAACGGAAGCTTTACTATCTTCTCCGGTATATTGTACGACAACGAACATACAATGCGCTGTGGGGAGAATGAAGCGCTGACGCCGGAGGACGTCATGATGATGGACTGGCTCATCGAAGGTATTGAGGGAGAGATTCCGACGATTGACCAGCTGAGTGATCACGCAAAGGATCTTGTGCGGCTGCGAGGTCTGAAGCAGACGTTAAGTGAGGGAGAACGACAGCTTGTGTGATCCGTATGAAACAGATATCAAAGTGATCTCATACGGCAGATTTTGTGCCTGTGACCGGGCGTTTGCGGGCTGAGAAGAGCATGAGGGATTAGTATGAAAATTTTATTGCTAGCGGACGAAGAATCGAAATATCTTTGGGATTATTTCGAAAAAGAAAAATTAGATGGGATCGATCTGATCATTTCCTGTGGGGATCTGAAAGCGGAGTATCTGTCGTTTCTGGCGACATTTACGACGGTTCCGGTTCTTTATGTACACGGCAATCATGATGTGCATTACGACAGAAAGGCGCCCGACGGCTGCGTCTGTATTGACGATGCCGTGTTTGTGTATAAGGGACTTCGGATCGCAGGACTTGGAGGTTCGATGAGCTATTCTATGAGAAAGTATCAGTACACCGAGCGTCAGATGTATCAACGGTGGTCCCGCCTGAAATGGAAGGTCCGCATCCGCGGCGGACTGGACATTCTGGTGGCACATGCACCGGCAAAGGATCTTGGCGATGCCGAGGATCTGCCGCACCAGGGCTTCCGGTGCTTCCGCTGGATCATGAAGCATTATAAGCCGGCTTATTTTTTCCATGGTCATGTACATATGAATTATCGTCGTGACCAGCCGCGGGTCAGCCATTATCTGGACACAACGATCATCAATGCCTACGAGCGGTATGTGATCGAGGTGCCGGAGCCGGCCAAGAAGCGCAAATTCTGGGAGAGGATGAATAAGCTGCTGTATCCAAAGGATATTTATTATTAAGGAGTATTGAAAAGGGAAAAGTGAAATTGTAACCGACATATCGTTTGCAAAGGAGAATTCTATGAAGAAAATTACAAAAGTGATCGTGGTGGCAGCCATTGCTGTGGTAGTGCTTGGGGGAGTATCTATCCTCAAACATGCAAACACAGAGAGCCGGCAGAAGGAATGCCGGAAGGTGATCGATGGCTTTGAGTATCAGTACACGGTACAAGGCGATGAAGCATGGATCCAGAATATCAGACCTCTTGGCGATAAAGATCTTTCGGTGCTTAAAATACCTTCAAAGCTGGGAGGAAAGGCGGTCACCAAATTAGGAGATGAGAATGACCGCTTTGATAAGGAGGAATCCACATCCGGAAATACAGTTTGTGATATTTTCGGAGAAAAATATATGGAAGATTCTACTGCGCAGACGACTTATATCTATCCGGACGATGTACATGACCGGGTGGCTGATATTCAGGAAATATATCTGCCGGATACCTTAAAATATATTTCCTTCAATGCATTTCGTTATGTGCAGGATGGCAAGTCCCTGTATTTTTCTGCACCGATTCATACGGAGCTGAAAGATACCAGTCTTCTGGACGTTGTATGGGAGAAGCTGGTGCTGCCGGAGAATATGGAAGAATACCAGGTATTAAACGGCTGTCTCTGTTCCAAAAATGGGACAGATGTTTATGGGATTGCAGAGAATGCACAGAAGGTATCGGTTCCGGAAGGAACAAAAACTTTGACCATGCAAAGGATACCGTCGGAACTCGAAGAACTTGTGATTCCGGCAAGTGTGGAAAAGATATCTCTGGAGCTGCCGTACAATTATGCTGCGGCGCAAAATATCGATTTTAATGTTTCCGGATCAAATTCGAGATACGCCGGACAAAAGGGCGCTTTATATGATAAAACAAAGGGAAAACTGCTGATCGCGTCCATTCAGGACGGCAGTATGACAATTCCGGAATCAATCTCCATGATCGATCAACCGGTGGTCCTTGGTGATGGCACGAAGCTGCGTACGGTTAAGCTTTCACCGGATGTGCTGTCGGTGAAATTCAGTGGGTATGATGACGACAGGATTCCATACTATCGACGTGGTGTAAATTTCGTGATACAGGGGGATCATGCTCCGAAATTTTATGACAAAATCTATCAGTCAAATGTTGTGTCTGCTTCTGATATTGGCAAGAAGGATCTGAAGCAGTTAAAAGCATACCGGAAGCTGGTGAAGGATCCTGCTGCATGGAAAAAGGTCAACGGAAAATATCAGTATCCGGTGTGTCCGTACGGAGCATATTCTTTTCTTGCTGTGGATTATCAGAAGGAATATGATTCCTTGTTTGATGCTCCCAAAAGCCTGCTGGCAGACATGTCCACAGAGGAGTTATTTGAATTTGTTATGCGAAATCCGGTGGCAAACAGCCTGATGGATCAGGACCGCTATTATGCAGAAGGAATCGAGTATGCAGCAAAGCGCATTCCGGCACTGCGCATTCTTCTGAACCGGGAGGACTTGTATCAGACCGTGATCAAATATTATAAGAAATACCAGATTCCTGCCGATGCATCCGGGATAAAATGTGAAATGAATTATCCGTCTGAGAATGATTTGCTCAAGTCGGTTTATCTGCGTTACACGGCAGTCAATACGTTAAATTACTGTGAGTCAATTCTGGTCATGTGGGCGGACAGGAACTCAGAGCAATTAAGAAACAAAGCAAAGAATGTTTTGCAGCAGAAAATAAAAGAAGCTAAGGATTCGGAATTTCTGGATGAATTGAGTCAGTTTGCATGGGATCTCGGGCAGGATACGAGCGTGCCGGAGGACACCGAAATGTATCTGGCAGCATTGGTTCCGTAAAGAATCGGGCAGGAAAAGCACAGTTGTTTTGCTATTCAATGTGGCTTGTAACCTTGAGAAAATATCGCTATAATGAAACAAAGTGTATAGGAGTTGTATAGTGCTAAAATGAAAGCAGGTGAGTGTATGAAAAAGGCGATTAGTATAGGAATACAGGGATTTTCTGCTTTGAGAGAGCAAGATTGTTTTTTTGTAGATAAGACAAATTTTATAAAAGAATGGTGGGAAAACCGGGATGTTGTAACATTAATCACACGTCCGCGGCGTTTTGGTAAGACGTTAAATATGAGTATGCTGGAGTGTTTCTTTTCTAATAAATATGCGAATCGGGCAGATCTGTTTGAGGGACTTTCTATCTGGCAGGAAGAGGCGTACCGGAAACTGCAGGGATCATATCCGGTAATATTTTTGAGCTTTGCGGCAGTGAAAGCGGGAAATCTGGAGGATGCCAAAACCCAGATTAAACAGGAGATTGCAAGGTTGTACCGGGAAAACAGGAATCTCATGAAAGAAGATATTTTTGGTGAGGATGAGCGTGAATTATATTACCAGACAACAGTAAAGATGGATGATGTTACGGCACAGGATTCTTTGAGAAATCTGTCTGAATGGATGGAACGTTATTACGGTAAGAAAGTCATCATTCTTTTGGATGAATATGATACACCAATGCAGGAGGCATATGTTCAGGGATACTGGGATGAATTTACAGCTTTCGTGAGAAGCTTGTTTAATGCATCCTTTAAGACGAATCCTTATTTAGAGCGTGCTATTATGACGGGAATTACGAGAGTCCGGTATCCAAAGTGTGTGAAGTTTGCGGAGCAAACTTCTAATGGCTCGGTGTTAACCGAGCCTATTTTTTCTGATTTGAATAATTTACAGGTGATTACAACAACGTCTGATTTATACGCAGACTGCTTTGGATTTACGGAGTCAGAAGTGTTTCATGTGCTCGATGAGTTTGGAATGGGAGATAAGAAGGATGAAGTAAAACAGTGGTATGATGGCTTTACCTTTGGAGAACATAAGGATATTTATAACCCATGGTCTATTACAAATTATCTGGACAAAAGAAAAACCTATCCATATTGGGCTTCGACCAGTTCCAATGGGCTTGTCAGCCGCCTGATCCGAACTGCATCTGCCGATGTGAAGGAGAAGATGGAGGATCTTTTAAACGGACGGGAAATTGTTGTAAGTTTTGATGAGCAGATCGTCTATAATCAATTGGATCATAATGAAAATGCAATTTGGAGTCTTTTGCTTGCCAGTGGCTATTTGAAGGTGAAACATGTTGATTACCGAGGCATTACAAGAGAACCGTGGTATACGCTGGACATTACAAATATTGAGACCTTGAGTATGTTTACGACAATGTTTCAGGATTGGTTTCAAAATCAGGATGCGAACTATGGTTATTTTATGAAAGCTCTGATTAACGGTGACTTGGAGGCAATGAATTATTATATGAACAAGGTTGCTCTTGCCACATTCAGTTATTTTGATGTGGGAAGCGGAAATGGGAGTGATCCGGAACCGGAGCGTTTTTATCATGGCTTTGTGCTTGGACTCATTGCAGAGCGTGCAGGGATCTATGAGATACGTTCTAATCGGGAGAGCGGATTTGGAAGGTATGATATTATGATGATTCCGCAGGAGCGTGAGAAATATCCGGCGATCATTATTGAATTTAAGGTGTGCAGCCGGATGAAAAAGGAGACTCTGGAAGAAGCGGTTCAGTCTGCGTTGGATCAGATAGTTGACAAAAACTATGATGCAGAACTGTTATCACAGGGAATTGCGGCAGATAGGATCCGTCATTACGGCTTTGCCTTTGAAGGAAAAAGAGTTTTGATCGGGTAGGAAAAGCACAGACATCTTCCTTCGCGCATAGGATAGAAGGAAAGCGTGAAAGAGGTATGTCATTATGCAGTCTTTTCCACAGCCTCCCAGCGCAAAAGAGGAAAGAGAGTATCTGAAAAGGTGCCGGGCGGGAGATAAGGATGCGAGGAATGCTCTGATCGAGCGCAATCTGCGTCTGGTCGCATATATCGCCAAAAAGTATGCCTCGATGGATCGGGACATGGAAGATCTTATTTCCATAGGAACGATCGGTCTGATCAAGGCGGTGGATTCGTTTGATGAATCCAAGGGGATACGGCTTGCCAGCTATGCCTCCAGATGCGTTGAGAATGAATTGCTGATGAACTTCCGGGCAAGGAAGAAAACAGCAAGAGATGTGTATCTTTATGACACGATCGGATCTGATAAGGAAGGCAACGAGATCAGTCTGATCGATATTATTGAATATGAGGACGAGGATATTCCGGAACGGTTGACAAGAGAACAGCATTTGCGGAAATTAAAGGGTTTTATGAATGAGGTTCTGACGAAGCGGGAGAGGGAGATCCTGGGACTTCGCTATGGACTGGATGGGCAGAGGGAGTGGACGCAGAAAGAGGTGGCACAGCGCTATGGCATCTCCAGATCCTATGTGTCCCGTATCGAAAAAAAGGCGCTTCTCAAATTAAATCAGTGTTATCAGGCATTGATGTGACGGAAGAGAGAATAATTTTGGACGGTACTCTTGTGGGGGGAGAATGAATGTGATACACTTATCTCGATTATGTTTTGCAGTTATGCATTGAAGAGAGAAAGGGACAGAAATATGTATTACATCAGTGAATATAAAGAAGGAGATAAATTTACCGGAATCTATCTGTGTAAGAGCAAGCAGATTCTTAAAACGAAGGCGGGAAAGACCTATTACTCCCTCCTTCTTCAGGATAAGACAGGAATTATTGACGCAAAGATCTGGGAACTGAATAACGGGATCGCCGATTTTGATTCTATGGATTTTGTCATGACGGACGGAATGGTGACATCCTTCCAGGGAGCACGTCAGGTCAATATCCGCCGCCTGCGCAAGGCTGAGGAGGGCGAATACGATCCGGCAGAGTACATACCTTCCTCAAAGTATGATATCGAGGAAATGTATCAGGAGCTTTGTGGGATCATTACTTCTTTGAAGGAGCCTCATTTAAAACAGCTTGCCGAGAATACCTTCATCAAGGACACCGCATTTGTCAAGGAGTTCAAGGTACATTCCGCAGCGAAAGCAGTGCATCACGGCTTCGTGGGCGGACTGCTGCAGCACACACTGGCAGTAACCAGACTGTGTGATTTTATGGCAGCGAATTATTCGGTATTGGATCGTGATCTTTTGCTGACCGCAGCGATTTTCCACGACTTTGCAAAGGTATATGAGATTTCTAATTTCCCGATGAACGATTACACCGATGATGGTCAGCTTCTGGGACACATCTTTATGGGTGCAGAAAAGATCGGACAGAAGATTCAGGAAGTACCGGGATTTCCACCGGTTCTTGCCTCCGAACTGCGTCACTGTATTCTGTCGCACCATGGGGAGCTTGAGTTTGGCTCGCCGAAGAAGCCTGCTTTGGCAGAGGCGATCGCTCTCAGCTTTGCGGATAATACCGATGCGAAGCTTGAGACCATCACAGAGATTTACGACAAGGCAGAGCCTACCACAGAGTGGCTTGGTTTCAGCCGTTATGTAGATTCCAATGTGCGCCAGAGCTCCGGTTATGTACAGAAAAAGAAAGGAAACAAAATCTGACATGGCATCAAATAAGAACAATCATGATACATGCCCCGATGGGCAGAAAATGCCACAGCTTGAAAAGGGGCGGGAGATTTCTTTAAAAATAGAAGACATGGGAACAGATGGAGAGGGTATAGGCCGTTTAGACGGTTATACCCTTTTTGTCAAGGATGCACTGGAGGGGGATCTGGTACGCGTCAAGATATTAAAGACCAAGAAGCGGTACGGATATGCCAGACTTCTGGAGGTGATCGAACCGTCACCGTGGCGTGTCACGCCAAAGTGTGACTGCGCCCGTGCATGTGGTGGCTGTCAGATCCAGCACTGCAGCTATGAAAAGCAGCTTATCTGGAAAGAGAAAAAGGTACGGGACTGCCTGCAGCGGATCGGCGGCTTTGCGGAGATTCCGATGGAGCCGATCATGGGAATGGACAAGCCATATCATTACCGTAACAAAGCGCAGTTTCCGGTAGGCTATGACAAAGAAGGCAATCTGGTCACAGGATTCTATGCAGGAAGGACACATTCCATTATACCAAACACCGACTGTGTCATTCAGCATCCGTGCAATCATGCGATTCTGGAAACCGTTCTCTCCTTTATGAAAACGTATCACATAACCGCATACAATGAGAAAACGCATACGGGACTGGTGCGCCATATATTGACAAGGGTTGGTAAATATACCGGCGAAGTCATGGTGTGCCTGATCATCAACGGAAATAAGCTGCCTTATTCAGAAAAGCTGGTAGAAGCCCTTCTTTTCTGTCCAATAAATGGGGCAGGAAAGAACACCCCAAAAGAAAATGAATCAGACGATAACTGCCAGATAAAAAGCATCTGCCTGAATATCAATCAGGAGAAAACAAACCGGATACTCGGAGATAAGATTGTCCAATTATATGGACAGACCTATATTGAGGACAAGATAGGAGATATCACTTACCGCATTTCACCACTGTCCTTTTATCAGGTAAATCCGGAGCAGACACGCAAGCTTTACACAACTGCACTCGAATACGCAGATCTTCACGGGGACGAAGTCGTGTGGGATCTGTACTGCGGCATCGGAACAATCTCTCTGTTTCTTGCACAGAAGGCAGCAAAGGTCTGCGGTGTCGAGATCGTCCCACAGGCAATCGAGGATGCCAGAGACAATGCAAGACGTAACGGCTTTACCAATGCGGAATTCTTCGTGGGCGCCGCTGAGGATGTTGTGCCGGAGCAGTACGAGAAGAGTGGCGACGCACTGCGGGCAGATGTGGTGACAATTGATCCTCCGCGGAAGGGCTGTGACGAGAAGCTGCTTCGCACCGTGGTTCAGATGGAGCCGGAGAAGATTGTATATGTAAGCTGTGATCCGGCAACGCTCGCAAGAGATCTGAAGTATCTGTGCGGGGAGGGGTATGAGCTGAAGAGAGTGCGAGCCTGTGACATGTTTGGACATAGCGGGCATGTGGAAACAGTGGTTGGACTACAACGGAAAAGTATGTAGAAATCCTTGAATTTACGCACTTTACAGAGTTTTGGACTTTTAATGAAGTTGGTGTAAATCATAAAGAAAAAGTACAAGTTCGTAAAGTGGAGGTGTCTGTGGTACTTGACCTGGATACTTGAAATACAATTTTGTATATAAAAGTGAATAGTGATCATCAATTATGATGAATGTAGGGATATTTGCAACAGAGTGTCCCTATTTTTATATAAGGGCATTCCTAACAGGGATGCCTTTTGAATTTTAG
>ERZ1673752.433-NODE-433-length-73241-cov-13.537835_pt1 | contig 73241 bp, 51 predicted proteins | sample MGYA00580195_ERZ1673752 | MGnify/ENA primary metagenome ERZ1673752 (study PRJEB41218, sample SAMN15661744) | gut metagenome | host: Homo sapiens | place: Canada: London | collected 2015-08-20/2019-03-30 | study: EMG produced TPA metagenomics assembly of...
GCATATATTTGACGCCCTGTGATACTAAACTTACCACTTTTTCAGTGGCGTCCTACAGGTGGGGGAGGATGTCACAAACGCTTGTGTATATCACATATACTGTAAGTTCTGCTGATATTATTGATGTCTGTACATAACAGATATGCTTGTACAATTTTTTATTTACTCATTTATAGTTATATATTAATAAAAATATAAAAGTCATATAAGAAAGAAGAAATAAAATGCAAAAAACTTACACCGTAATAGAAATTTATGAAGCAGATTTTGGCTGTGAAGAGCGGCCGGAAGGGCAGGAAACAATGGTAGGCATTCGTTTGAAGGCAGAAGATGGAGAAGAAATTCATAGGCAGGAAGCGGATGCTGAACTATATGCCAAGAATATCAATGAAGGCGATAAAGTTATTTTTATTGAAGGAAGAATTGAAAAGCAATGTTGATTTATTTGTTGATTATTAATATAATAGCGTTTATTATGTATGGAATAGATAAATGGAAGGCACACAGAAAACAGTGGAGAATTTCGGAAAAAATGTTACTTTTTCTTGCGGTAATCGGTGGAAGTGCAGGTGCTTTGGCGGGAATGTATATCTTTCATCATAAGACATTGCATAAAAAGTTTACGATTGGAGTGCCGCTTATTCTGGTGATACAGGTAATGATTTTTATCTGTATTATGGAGAATTTTTACAGATAGGACGGGGAAATGATTACAGAGTATAAATTAGAGGATGCAGGCCGGGAAATGCTGATTACGATAAAGCGTTCTTCCAGAAAGACACTTGGTCTTGAAGTTCGGGAAAATGGGGAAATATTTGCCCGGATTCCAGAGAAGTTATCAGACAGAAGTTTGAAATCTTTCATTGAAAAGGAAAGGGACTGGATTATTAAGAAGAGTGAGCTAGTAAAATGGGAGAGAGAACATCGACAGACAACCAATGCAACGCCTGTTCAGGAACTGACTTCAGAAGAAATTGAGAATATTTCACAGAAAATTGTGGATAGAGTTCGATTTTATCAGAAGAAAATGGGTGTAACAGTGGGCCGTGTTGCAATTAGAAATCAGAAAACCCGGTGGGGAAGCTGTAGTGCAAAAGGCAATTTAAATTTTAATTATCAGATTTATTATCTTCCAGATGAATTATTAGATTATGTCGTTGTCCATGAACTGGCGCACAGACGGCACATGAATCATTCGGATGAATTTTGGAGAGAAGTTGAAAAATATTTTCCAATGTACCGTCAGTGCAGAAAAAGATTAAAAGAAATACGATTGATTAATTGAGGAATACAATGTTTGATGTTGGTGATAGAATAATCGGACTGGAATTGCCGGACACTTTTTATAAATTAGCGGAATTACTGGAGCAGAATCAATTTGAACTGCTCTTATCAAAAAATAGAATAAAAGATATGCATAGAAAACAGGACATTTCCCTTGTATATTTAATGAATGATGCTGTGGAAAGTTTTCTTGTTTTCCATAATGCTACAATAACAGGACAATACAAAAGTGAATACGAGGGAGGGCTACTGGCTGTTCTTGATAAAAAAGAAGAGGAGTATGTTCTGGTCGTGCATCAGGGAGACAGCGTAATTACACTGTTTTTTGAAGACTTATTGCAGCAAAATAATTTATATAATTACGGAGATCTCGGACATTTCTGGGTAAAAGGATACGAATATCTCCGTTTGTTAGAATATCGCCTGGCAATTCTTCGTGATAAATGCGATTATCTGGATATAGATTGTAGCACGCCAGAAGAGCGAAAACTGGCAGCATTAGTAGAATTTCCACCATTGAATTATTGCTGTTATCCAGCGGTGCCGGAAAAATATATCGTTCCAAGACAAAATCCGTGGCAGCCTTCGGATGAAGCAATCGATTTGATGATAGAAATAGCAAAAGAAGCAGGAGATAAATTATTTGTACATATTTTATCCTATTATAAGAAGGATAATTCTAAACTTATGTCCAGATTTATTGCAAGAATGCTCCACAGGAAAAAACATATAAAAATAGTCAGAATACTCACGAAAAAACTCCAAAAAGCAGCCTCAATCTATCCAGTACGTTCTTTCGGAATAGAAAATGATATACAAATACAAAAATGTCTGGAAAAAGCAAAACAAAAAAAACAGGAGTTAAAGGAAAAAGGAATAAAGGCAGATATCATAAGAGAAGAACCATTTGTAGAGGCCCAGGATTCCGTACAATATAAAATATACCTAATGAAGTGGAAACAACAAAGAGGTAACTACACTGCAGAAATAGAGGAGATTACTATTTAATTCGTTAGACAAACAGAGACCCGGGAAGAGAACCGATACCCTATATTTGTGACTTTAGTCGCGGCGGTTTAAATGCTCGCTTTATGCGCTCGCATCTAAACCTTGCTCCGAGGCCACAAATATAGGGTATCGGTTCTCTTCCCGGGCTGTCTTTGGCTGAATTTTGTTTGAATTAAATAGTGGTTGCGGAGATTTGGGGGGAGAAGGCAGAAGTTTTCTGCTTCCTCTCAGAATATTGTAGATAGATATTTTTATCTAAATTGAAACAGTAAATATTTTAGAAGAACGAAGGTCCACTACTTACTCTGAAATTATTGAAATATTCCGATGATAGTCATTAAAAAGATATATTTTCTTTTTATGAGTTATATGTACCTACTTATGGTTATTCCATAAGAATTAGATAAAGAACTAGATTTTAACCAAGCTTGGCATGATTATCTTATATTATACACAATATTTATAAAATTAAATTTAAAATGCCGATTTCTTCATTTTACTATTACATACAGGCAGGTTAAATCATCCCCCTCTATTCCCCGTCATTCTCGAGTAAGCAGAATACATCAGCTTCTGTCCCCAAATCCCCTCCCACCTGTTTAATTCATTTTCTCCAGCCACAGCACAGAAGCCAGTGAACTTCATAAGCCATATTTGTGGTCTCGGAGCAAGTGTTGGATGCGAGCGCGTGGAGCGAACATTCAACGCGCCGCGACTAAAAGCACAAATATGGCTTATGAAGTTCACTGGCTTCGTCTGTTGTTTACTTAATGAATTAAATAGTAAAAAATATTGTAACCTTTTTGGTTTTCATTTGTTATATGTATGAAAGAAGTCGAAAAGTATCGAGGAAAGGGAGTGAGAATCTGGATAAGCATTTGTTAGAAGCGTTATATCACCGTTATTATAAGGAGCTATACATTTTTGTATATTCTCTTTGTGGAAGTGAGACAGTAACCGATGATATTTTGCAGGATACATTTTTAAAAGCTCTGCTGGCATTGAAAGATTCTCACACTAATATGCGGGCATGGCTTTATATGGTAGCCCGGAATCTTTATTATAATTATTATAATAGGCAGAAGAATTTGTTTTCCATAGAAACAGAAGAAGTGGATAGAAGAAATTCAAGGGAGAAGATTATTTCTGGTGAAGGAGAAGCCTTTATTCAGAATGATATTTTGGAAGAGATATTACATAAAGAAGAAAAAAAGAGGGTGTGGGATGCTGTGAACCGCCTGAAAGGACAGAAGAAGGAAGTAATACTATTACAGTATTTTGGAGATTTTTCGCAAAAAGAGATTGCAGCAATGCTAAAAATAACTCCAGGTAATGTGAAGGTTCTTTCTTATCGTGCAAAGAAGGAATTAAAAGAATATTTAACGAAGGAGGAAGGAAGATGACATACCGCGAATTACTGGAATTATATAAGACCGGAGAATTAGAATTAGAACAGAGAAAAAAGGTAGAGAAAGATATTGAGAGGCAGGAAGCGATAAGTGATTACCTTTATGAGCAGGAAGATATTCCAGAACTTAATGATATTTTTGAGGAAAAAGCAGCCGCTGAGAAGAATAATAAGAGGAACGATGATATAGGGGATATAGATACAAAATTTATAGAGATGGTCAACCGTTCAATCAGACGTGCGTTTCGCAAAATGGGGCTGACTATTTTAGCGGCGGCATTTGTGCTGATTTTATTTGTACAATTCTGCCTTCCAACGATTGTATCATGTTTTTATTATAATCCAGCGAAGAATATAGGAGACAAAGATTACGCGATAAGTAAGATGAGTCGTGATATGGCAGTATATTCTGAAGTTTTTCTACCAGGGAAAAGGAGAGGTTCTGTGCAGGTGGAAGCAAAAGGATATGGGAATTATAATATCACAGTCAATCAGACTTCCAGTTTTACAGGTAGCCTGACAGATGTATCAGGAGAAATCACACGGGGAGAGCTAAGATACTATGATAACAATATTTTTAAAAAGCCAGCTACAAATGTTTTTGTATATGGAAGCATTGCTGGAAAGGAAGAAAATACGGTAGAAGAGAATTTAAAATATACAAGAAAATACTTTGATGTGAAAGACGATGAAGAAATCAATCTATGTGCGGCAGGATCTAAGGAAGAGTCTCTCAAAACATTACAGGAATTAGATGAAAGAAAAATGTATATAGGCTATGTTTCTTTAGATAAAATTATGTCATATGCCGACTTTAAGAAATATGTGGATAAGCAGGATTTAGCAGAAGTATGGTGTGCGGTACAGGTAGCAGAACTGGAGAAGGAAGAAGAAGGAGTAGTAAACTTTCAGTCGAATATACCGAATATTGGATTTGTATGCAATCCTTCTTATAACACAGCAATTAAGTGGGATGAGAAAAAGTATCCAAACCTTTTACCAGGGTGTGAAACACAAGATATGGGTAATGAGGACGAATGGGATGACCCGGAAGAAAACCTTAAAAGTGAAAGCAATGCCAGACAGCATTTTGTCAGTTTACTTAACTATCTTTCCGATCAGAAGAAGTTCCTCGCTATGATGGAGAAAGATAACAGTAATTATACAACCAAAGAATTAAAAGAGATGGTATCCTACATCAAGAAGAATGGGATAAAAGTGTATGGATTTACTACAATCGCAGATAAAGAGACATTATTAAAACTCAGCAAACAAAGCGAAGTATACGAAATATACACAGAAGAAGTGAGATGACTATTTAATTCAGTAAAACGGCAGACGCCCGCGACGAGAACCAATACTCTATATTTGTGGTCTCGGAGCAAGTGTTGGATGTGAGTGCACAAGCGAACATTCAACACGCCGCGACTAAAATCACAAATATGGCTGATGGGGTTCACTGGATTCATCTGCATCTGCCTAATGAATGAAACAGCAATTCACATTTATTTCACATAATGTTCGTTGACAACTTTAGCTTTGAAAGTTTACAATAGTCCAATAGACAATAGTAACTGATTGTAAGAATTTTCAGAAAGTATTATTGTCTGTAAGTATACAGAAAGGAAGTAACAGACAGTTATGAAAGAAGTAAAGACACCGAGAAAGCCGTTTATTTTTTATTATATTATTGTGCTTCTCGTACTCATGCTGGTCAATATGTTTGTTATGCCGATGATTAGAGAGGCGAGCATTAAGAAGGTTGATTATAATGAGTTTATGAATATGACATTAAATAAACAGATTAAAAAAGTAGAGATTGATGATTCACAGATTACATTTACCGATCAGAATGGAACCGTTTATAAGACGTCCAAGATGGATGGTGACTGGGGATTAACGGAGAGATTATATCGTTCAGGAGCTGAATTTACGACACAGGTTCAGGAACAGATGTCTCCAATATTATCCTTCCTGTTATCCTGGATTATCCCAATTGTGTTGTTCTCCGCATTAGGATATTATGCGCAGAAGAAGATGATGAACAAGATGTCCGGCGGTGGTCCGAATATGATGTTTGGTATGGGTAAGAGTAATGCCAAAGTCTATGTACCGTCCGAGGAAGGTATCCGTTTTAGTGACGTAGCGGGTGAAGATGAGGCGAAGGAGAACTTAGCTGAAATCGTAGATTATCTGCATCAGCCATCAAAGTATTCAGAGATTGGTGCTTCCATGCCGAAGGGAGTTCTTTTAGTAGGCCCTCCGGGAACAGGTAAGACGATGCTTGCCAAAGCCGTAGCTGGTGAAGCGAATGTACCATTCTTTTCTATCTCTGGTTCTGAATTTGTAGAGATGTTTGTTGGTATGGGTGCTTCAAAAGTAAGAGATTTATTTAAGCAGGCGAAGGAAAAAGCTCCATGTATCGTATTTATCGACGAGATTGATGCTATTGGTAAGAAGAGAGATGGACATATCGGCGGTAATGACGAGCGAGAGCAGACTCTCAACCAGCTTCTTACAGAGATGGATGGCTTTGAAGGTAATAATGGCGTTATCATTTTAGCGGCAACAAACCGTCCAGAATCTCTTGATCCGGCATTAACCAGACCGGGACGATTTGACCGCCGTGTACCAGTAGAACTTCCAGATTTAGTAGGAAGAGAAGCCATTTTAAGAGTACACAGTAAAAAGACTCGTCTTGCTGATAATGTAGATTTGCATGCCATTGCCCGTATGGCCGCAGGCGCTTCTGGCGCAGAACTTGCTAACATTATTAATGAGGGTGCCTTAAGAGCAGTAAGGAATGGCAGAAGAATAGTAACACAGGCGGATCTTGAAGAAAGTGTAGAAGTAGTAATCGCAGGATATCAGAAGAAGAATGCTGTCCTTTCACCAAAAGAGAAGATGACAGTTGCTTACCATGAGATTGGTCATGCTTTAGTTGCTGCTAAGCAGACAAATTCTGCACCAGTACAGAAGATTACGATTATTCCACGAACTTCTGGTGCGTTAGGATACACGATGCAGGTAGAACAGCAGGATAAATATCTTATGACGAAGGAAGAAATCCAGAATAAGATTGCAACACTCACAGGTGGACGTGCAGCAGAAGAAATTGTGACAGGAACAATAAGTACAGGAGCTTCTAACGATATTGAACAGGCAACAAAGCTTGCAAGAGCGATGATTACCCGTTACGGTATGACAGACGAATTCGACATGGTTGCAATGGAAACTGTCAATAATCAGTATCTCGGTGGAGATGCTTCCCTTGCATGTTCTGCAGACACACAGAAGAAGATTGATGAGAAGGTTGTAGAAGTTGTAAAAGCCCAGCATAAGAAAGCATTAGATATCTTGAATGAAAACAAAGATAAGCTTCATGAACTGGCGAACTTCCTCTATGAGAAAGAAACGATTACTGGTGAAGAATTTATGCGGATTCTGGAATCCTAATTAAATACTATTAATTATTAACTATAAATGAGGGAATTTAAAATATTGCACAACTATGTCCGCATTATAAAGACATACTTTACTTGACTGGTCTGAATGTGTTTAGACTACAAACAAGAAGCGTCAGCTTCAGATAAATAAAAACTATATGAAAAGTCGGAATGTGCTTAGACTACAAACAAGAAGTACCTATTTTTGTGTATTTTTCTGTATTTGCTCACTTACAGTTATTAAAAATAAAAAAGAGAAATCTATCAACGACGTAATATTATTTGGGAGAAGGTATGTTTGATATACCTTTTCTTACTTTGATATATCGTATGATGGAGTTCTCTTTTTTTATCTCCATTGTAAGAAAGATTCCTAGGGCATTTTTCAAACACGCTCTAGAGTACATTAAATTTATAAAATAATAATGATTATTAATATTGAAAAAGCTTGCAAGAATAGACAGGACAAGATATAATCTTAATAGTTACAATTACTTTTAAAAATTCAAGAATGCCCCGACATTCTTGCTGCGAGATGCGTGTCATGCAATGCATGACATACTTCTTCTGCGCATCTCTGCAATCCTGCCGGAGGCTATATCAGATGGAGGATTGACTCCCCCACTGATATTGATTTGTAGCTTGCAACCTACAGAGGCGGGAGTCATCTCACATCTGATATAAATTTACACTCAGAAGAGAGATATAATTTGCGATTGATAAAATGGAGGAATACTATGCGAAAAAAAGAACGAGCAGCGATTGTAATAGAGCGTTTAAAAAAAGAATATCCAGGAGCAGACTGTACATTAGATTACAATGAAGCGTGGAAGCTTCTTGTCAGCGTGCGCCTTGCAGCACAATGTACAGATGAGCGAGTAAACATTATTGTCAAAGATCTGTTTGCAAAATACCCAGGTGTGAACGAACTTGCAGAAGCAGAGCCAGAAGATATTGAAGCGATTGTACGCCCATGTGGACTTGGAAAAAGCAAAGCAAGAGATATCAGTAAATGTATGCGTATGCTGCGGGATGAATTCGGCTCAAAGGTACCGGATAACTTCGAGGATCTCTTAAAACTTCCGGGAGTAGGAAGAAAAAGTGCAAACCTCATTATGGGGGATGTCTTTGGCAAACCTGCGATTGTAACAGACACACATTGCATCCGTCTCTGTAATCGAATCGGTCTTGTCGATAATGAGAAAAATCCGAAAAAGGTGGAGATGGCTTTGTGGAAAATTATACCGCCAGAAGAAGGAAGCGATTTTTGCCACCGTTTAGTGTATCACGGCAGAGAAGTTTGTACCGCCAGAACAACCCCTTATTGTGAAAAATGCTGTCTTGCTGACGTTTGTAAGTCTTACGCTTCTTATATGAAAGAAAAAAATCAGTGAAAAGGAATTGTCGAAACTAAAATTTTGTAGTAGAATAATTTCAACCGAGCCAGTCTTTACAAAGATTTTTACAAAGAATAAGGCTATGGATTAAGGTAAAACTGAAACTTATCACATTGGAAAAAAGGATGGACAAGATGAAAGAATTTAAACCAATCAAAGAAGGAAAAGTCCGCGAAGTATACGATAACGGGGACAGCTTAATTATCGCTGCAACAGACAGAATTTCAGCATTTGATGTAATTTTGAAAAATGAAGTGAAAGACAAAGGTGCTATTTTAACACAGATGTCCAAGTTCTGGTTCAATCTTACAGAGAATACCGTACCAAACCATATGATTTCAACAGATGTGAAAGATATGCCGGAATTTTTCCAGAACGAAAAGTATGCCGGACGCAGCATGATGTGCAAGAAGCTTGAGATGTTCCCAGTCGAATGTATCGTTCGTGGTTACATCACAGGAAGTGGCTGGGCAAGCTACCAGGAGAACGGAACCGTTTGCGGTATCAAGCTTCCAGAAGGATTACAGGAATCTGAAAAATTACCTGAACCAATTTACACTCCTTCCACAAAAGCTGATTTAGGAGACCATGACGAGAACGTATCCTATGATAAGACAGTAGAAATCCTTGAAAAGCTTTATCCAGGAAAAGGTAATTATTATGCTAATATCTTAAAAGAGTATACTATTTCTCTCTACAAGAAATGTGCAGAATACGCATGGGAAAAGGGAATCATCATCGCAGATACCAAGTTTGAATTCGGTCTTGACGAGCAGGGCAGAGTTGTGATCGGTGATGAGATGCTCACACCAGACAGCTCCCGTTTCTGGCCAAGAGAAGGATATGAAGCAGGTAAGGGACAGCCTTCCTACGATAAACAGTTTGTAAGAGATTGGTTAAAACAGAACCCAGACAGCGATTATGATCTTCCAGAAGAAGTAATCGATAAGACAGTTGCAAAATATAAAGAAGCATATGAGCAGTTAACAGGAGAACCATTTGAGGCTTAATCTATTGTAAATCTGTAAAGTATGTTTTAGCAGAGAAAGACGATACGTTTCCACGAAAGTGTGGGGGTATCGTCTTTTTTTGAAAAATTCTCTCAAATCATTCAAAAAAATTTCTATAGGATAGAGTGTATATTATAGAAAATAAAATGAACTCTCGGAAAATCGACCGCAAAAGCAAGTGTGTGAAAGACTCCAAGAGCGCATTAGATGGAGGGAAAATATGGAATCTTATTACCGTTTACAGTATGAAATCTTGGAATATATTGATGAAGGAAAAGTAAATGAAGCTAAAGAATATTTGCAGAACAGGATTCAACATAAAGATACAGATGCACTTACAATTTTAGGGTTGCTTTATATTTACGGTGTTGGGTTAGAAAAAAATGAAGAAAAAGGCAGGCAGATGATTCAGGAGGCTATTCAAAAGGGAAATACTGCTGCCAATCAATTTGAAAAAGAGATTTTTGAGGACGATTAAAGCATGTATTGAAAATATATTACATAAGGGTTATAATTACATTTATATTAATGAATATAAGAATAGGGGCGCATATACTGCTATTCTGGCAGCTTCTTTAAAAGTCCGGCAATATAGGCTTTTACAAGATTTTTATCTTCTTTACTAAGAAGATTCCAGCAGCCAATCAGATTTTGCTGTTCTGGATTGAGGGAGGACAGTGCATCATTGTTTCCAGAGAAAAATTCAGATAAAGAGATACGAAAAGCATCACAAATCTTACATAAAGTATTGATAGATGGGACATTTCCTCGCCTAAACAGATTGTTCAGTGTAGAATATGGAATAGAAGATTCCATAGAAAGTCTGTAAAGAGACCAGTTTCTCTCATTACAAAGATTTTTAATTTGTTTTAAAACAAATTCATCTGGATTTTGATTTAACACAATGGACTCCTTTCAGATTAATAAACGTAAGTAGTATATGAAAATATAAAGTTTATAATTGCTTATCCTATTATTTTAAAACATAAGATCTATTAAGAGTAGATTTAAAAGGAAATATATATTATAACTCAAATGAGTGGCAAAATGATAGAATAGAAGGCGGGGAGAAAATGGTTATAGGAATCTGTGATGATGATAAAAAGTGGAGAGAATCATGTAAAAGAACCTTAATAGGATTCTCTACGATGATTGATATGGGCATGGAGGTTGTGTGTTTTTCAACGGCAGAAGAACTCTTAGAATATAAAGAAACCCCATTAGATGCCGTTTTTTTAGATATAGAATTAGGAAGAGACAATGGGATTTTTGTTGCGAAAAAGTTAAATAAGGTTCGTCCCAATTGTAAAATTATTTATATGACTAATTATCTCCATTATGCAACAGAAATCTATAATACGGAGCATATATGGTTTGTCATTAAAAGTAAATTTACAGATAAGATAGGAGATATTATTGGAAAGATTGTTTCTGATATGAAAGATCAAGAAAAGAAAATTGTTGCTGAAACTAAGGAAAGAAAAAAGGTTTCTATTGCATTTTCAGATATTTTATATATAGAAAGAGATGGAAAGTATACGAAATGCGTAACTGTATGGGGAGTCTATACGATTAAGAGAAAATTTGATGAAATAGCAGAAGTAGTATCGAGTATTGATTTTTCAAGATGTCATAATAGTTACATAGTCAATTTCAGACATGTTCGAGAGGCAAAAAGAAATTTATATACGCTTTATGATGGACAAATTGTATATATAAGCAAGAGCCATTTAGAAGAAACAAAAGCAGATTTCCTGCGGTGGTCAATGATATATGTATAGATAATATAAAGGGGAAAGTAAGTGTATAAGGTAGCTCTGGGGGCAGTTCTTTTACTTTTTATTCATATGTGGGTAAAGGAAGTGCTTAGGGAAGAAGAAAATAACGAAAAAAGGAAAGAAGGTTTATTATCTATAATATCAACAGATGGTGAACTTCAAAAACAAATTGATATAATAAGAAAATACAGGCATGACATTCCTAAACATATCCATATGATGGAAGAAACAATAGATAGAGATATTATGGAAAAAAGATTCTGTGATAATGAGCTTCTTAACGCAGTTGCAAAAATAAAAGAAGCAGAATGCCGGCAAAAGAATATTTCAATAAAAATAGATTTTAAATTGGAAAAAGATGCGATAGAAAAAATTAATTTATCCGCAATAAAGGTATCCGGATTGATTCAAAATCTTCTGGATAACGCTATTGAAGAGAATTGCAGAATTACTGATTTAGAAGAACGGGAGATAAAATGGACAATACTTCAAGCGGATTTTGGTTTGAAAATGCAGATAGAGAATGCATGCTTGGATATTGATAAAATTGATTTTGAAACAAAGAAAGAAGAGAAAGAATTGCATGGCTGGGGCGTTAAAATAATAAAAGAAATTGTGGACGAAGCGCAGGGAACGATTCAATATATAAAAGAGAAGAATAACCGATTAAAAGTAATTGTTTTTCTACCATTTCAGTGAAAAAAGGCGGCTGATAATGTGGCAGGAGAATAATCTGGAATATAGTAGGATAGCTGTGGAATTGCGGAGGATATAAAATGAATATAGGAGAAGTTTTGATTGAGAATATACCACAGTTATGGATGGGAATGGTGGGAACACTGCTGAATAGTATTGTGGTAGGAACACTTTTTGGAAAAAGAAAGTATGATTGGTTTTTCCCGGTAATTTGTTCTGTTCGTTTTATTATATATAATATTGGATTCTTAGCAATCGGAAATGCTATGTATGGGAATGAAACATGGTATAAGATTACAATGTCTACGTTTGCAACAGTTACTGCACTGGGGGTAGGGATTGCAACGGCAGTTTTATGGCAGGAATCATTGGCCAAGACTTTGACGGGTATTCTTGCAGCAGAATGTGTTAATGATGGAATAGTCTATCAGGCAATCTCATTGAATATTTCACCGATATTAGAATACATGGGAGCATTCATTGTATTTACTATTTTATATTTTATTTTAAGACCGTTAATGAAAAGATATCGTTCTTATCAGTTAAAACATGAAGTAGTCTGCCTGACTGGAGTTTTAGGATTTTTTGGTATTGGATGGTTCAGTAATTTTTTGTATAATACATCAGCGAGTCTTCGGGAAAGACCGATGCAGATGGTAGCAGACAGTTTTATTATTGGAGGTGGAGGTGCGTTAATCATAGCATTTTCTATCTATACAATAAAAATTTTTAAAAGAAAAGAGCAATTGGAAGTAAATAGAAAAAGAATGGAGGAATATTATAGCCAAATTCAAAATCAGGCAGGAGAATTGGAAGAGATTCAGAATGAAATGGATGTAAAGTTAGATGAGTTATCTAATCTTTCTGTCTCAAGTAAAAAAGAAAAAAAGCAGAAATATAAATATTATATTGAAGAATTAAAGGAAAGATATAATCATTTAAATCAATATTTTTTCTGTAAAGATTATCTTGTCGATGGAATACTTTCAGATTTTGTACAGATATGTAATCAAAAAGGTATAGAAACAGATATTCTTTTTCAAAATTATCATAGGGGTAGAATTTCTGAAGAAGATGTGATGGAAATTCTTCTTCAATTGATGGAATATGGAAAGCAGGCAGATGCGGTGAAACTTCACGGCACTGTAATAAAAAATCAGCTTGTAATTTTATTAGAATTAAAAACAGAACATAAATTGGCAGAGTTTAATAAAAAAGATTTTAAACGTTACATTACGCAATATGAGGGTGGAATATATTTAGAAAGAGAAGATGAAAAATTTTCTGTAGTCGTAGGACTTCAAATATAAAAATGTAATTTTATGAAAATATCCTGTTAATCTTAAACATTGACAGGATATTTTTTGCAAATACATATCGGAGAAAATAGATACCAAACTAAAACCGCTCTAAAATGAACCACTTATGGAAAGAGTATTGAATTTAAAAATATTGATATTATAATGCAAATATAAGATATGGAAATATATGGCTTGAAAAGGTGGATTTTTTAAACACGCTCTAGCCGTGAAAGATTCCAATCGCATATTTAGAAATTAGGGGGTAAGAAGAAAGGGGAATAAGGAATTACTATGAAAGAAGAATTATATTGGGGAATGGAATTTTGTAATTCCAGAATGTTTAAAACAGTTGGAAAGATACAGTTATATAAAAAGCAAAAAGAAGCAGAAAAAATTCTTCTAAAAGAAAAAAAAGAGGAACATGTTGACTATTACATGACAGAATATGGCCAGATTTTTAAATTTGATAAAGAACATTTCGAATCATATGAATTAGATTTATATAAAATGATCTGGTTTCAGAATCAGAATTTTTTAACCATTTATTTTGATAACTATTTAAAGTATACAGAAATACCAGAGTTTGAAGATTATTATGATTTTAAAAATTAAAAAGAGAGTTCAGAGTAATTTAATTGCTAAGTGATTTATGGAGAAAAAGGAGGAGCGGAGTAATAAAAAATAATCATAAGGCATGTAATAGAATAGAGGCAAAGGAGGAAATAAGAAAATAAGTATTGAGAAATAAGGCAGGAGAATACGGAGTCATTAGTGGGAAAAATCAAGAACAAAAAGAGTTCGAGAATACATAAAATTATACGAGGGAGGAAAAAGAAATGAGTTGTTCATATTATAAAGACAGAGGTGGCATGTTTAGTTTTCAACCATATTGTTATAAAAAAGAAGACTATGTAAATACAGATATGTTTGATAAGTATTGTAAAGGATATTATTATTCAGATTGTCCGATTTATAAAGGAGGTTCAGATAGTAGCGGCGGCTGTTACCTGACTTCCGCTTGTGTATATGCGAAGGGATTGCCAGATGATTGTCACGAATTAACAGTTTTAAGAGGCTACCGGGATGGCTGGTTAAGAACAGCTCCTGAGGGAGAGGCATTAATTGAACAATATTATAAAGAAGCACCAAGAATCGTATCGAATATTAATGAGCGAAGTGATCAAAAGAGTATTTATGAAAAAATTTATGAAGAAGTGGTATGCCCGTGCGTAGAATATATTGAAAATAATGAAATGAAAGAGGCGCTGCAACTTTATAAAAACATGGTGTTGGATTTAAAGAAAAAATACTGGTAAAAGATACGATTATATATTATATTAAAATAGGTAGCAGAGCAAAAAGCTTAAAAATTATATAAGAGAATATCCATAAGGAAAAATAACTGTTTGATTATTATTAAGGCTGTGATGCAATAGTACCATAGCCTTATTTTGATATTATACATCGAAAAAAGTAGATGTGAAACTAAAACTACTCTAAAAACGTCTATTTTGTAACAGCATATTGAATAAAGAAAGAGAAAAAATATAATAGAACTTATAGAATATGCCGAAAAATGTGATTTAAACTCAGAAAAAATATTCTACAAAGATTTATATAATATAGACAAAGAATAGGAACGATAACAGAGGAAAGGAAAATGGTGAGCCAATGAGAGGAAAGGAAAAAGACAGTCAGAGCTTTTGTGCAAAGCTGGCAGTAATGATCAGTGTGCTGATGTTGATATTAGTAATGATAGTAACAGGAAGCAAAACTGTATATGCTGCCGATAATGCTAAAGCAACGACAAACAATGATTCTGGAGATACGGTGACATCACCGAAAAAGATTATTTCTGTAGTATACGATGATTCAGGCAGTATGGCAGGAGAACGCTGGACATATGCAAATTATTCCCTGCAGACATTAACATCCTTGCTGAATACGCAGGATGAGTTATATGTTACTTATATGAGTGATCCTTCTGATGCGAAAAAGATTTCTTTAACGGATATTCAGGATTCTGTTGATAAAATACGTGATAAGGAAGATTCCCATAATACACCAGAAGAGTCGATAGATACTGCAGTAGGAAAACTAGAAAGTATAAAAGAAACCGATGCAACAACACAATACTGGCTTATTATTATGACAGATGGAGCAATAAATGAAATGTCAAATGAGTCAGAGCTGCAGAAGAAGATTGATTCTGTTAAAAACAAAAAAATGGATAATGGCTCTTCAATGTACATTGATTATCTCGGAATGGGAGATGCATGGAACATCAAAGCAGATGAGGCAAATGGCTTATATTCTTTTAAAGCAACAGATGACAAGATTCTTGATGTGATGAAAGCTCTGGCTAATCAGATATCAGGAAGAATAGAGGTAGATTTCTCTAATATTACGCAAGTAGATAAAAAGACAGTAAAGGTTCATTCAGAGCTGCCTTTATATAGTTTATCTGTATTGTCCCAGGAATCCGATGCAAAAGTTCTATCAGCAAAGGCAGAGAATGAATTAGATGTAGAGAGAAACATATCTTTAAATGCGACGGATTTAAAGAATGGAATAAAAAAAGAAAAAATGTTTGGAAATGCCGCGGTAATTTCAAATGGAAGTAAAGCCATCTATCAGGGAGATTATACAATTAATTTTTCTAAAAAAGTGGATGTGAAGAATCTGACCTTTTTGTATGAACCAGCAATAGAATTTATTGTCAATATTACAAAGCAGGGAATTAAAGTAGATGATCCGAAAACATTAAAAGTAGGCGATAAAATTGATATTGAAATTGTTCCTGTTGTTCCGGGGACAGATACACAGATCTCCGATAGCGTATTGCCGAAAAATACAGCATTTGGCGTACAATATGCAGTAAATGAAAGTGTGGTGAAAAAGTCGTCTTCACGCTCTTTAACAGATGTAAAGATAAAAGCAGGAAAGAATGTAATCAATACACAGATGCAGATTCCAGGATTTGTTCCGATTACCAAGCAGGTTGCAATGTTTCATCCAATAGAAAAAGTAGATTATAGTTTTAAAATTAATCAGTCAGATGGGGCATCTTACAATCGTTCCAAATTAGAGCTTATCTCTGGAAAAGAAATCCAGTTTTGGATTCTTGGTAATGGGAAAAAGCTCAGTAAAAAGGATACAAAAGATATAAAAATTGATGTAGTAGTTGCAGGTGTTGATAAAAGCGGAATTAAGGAAAAGGGCTTTAGAGGCTTCATAAATCGATTTGGATTAAAGAATGCCAAAGTAAAAATTCAGCAAAAAGAGGATGGAAGTTATATTTTAAAATTAAAACATCCGATTGCGATTGCACCGTTCGCGACACATGCAGGAAAGTACACGGTAAAGGTAACATTTGATAATAATAAAAAAACAAGTTCTAAAGTGACATTTACTGTTGTCCCAGAAATAGGCGAATGGTTCTGGATGATTGTCTGTATTTTCGTAATCATTTTTATTTTATATATACTGGATATTTTGTTCCTGAAAAGTAAGTTTCATGGGGAAACCGTATATTACACACAATATAGATTATTAAGTGATGGATCCGGTAAATTGCAGGCAGGTCAGGGAGATGCGAAAAGACTTCCATTTTTGACTCCAAACCTGTTTATTCCATTTGTTACCAGATCTGCTTCTGTAACATTTCAGGGAATGAAGCTGGTGGCAGATGAATCCATAGTGAAGATACCAGGTAAAGCGATTAAACAGAGCGTATATGCATATGGAAAGTCTTCTGATAAACCGGAAAAGCATTTGGGACGAATTGTAAAGTCTATGAAAGTTGTGGACAGTACGAAATCGAAAAAAGAGACGATTATTCCAGATGTCATACTGAATCAGAATAAGACATATTTTAAATCGGGAGAAAATGACAGAACCGTATGGGCGATGCATATTGAATAAAATATACAGGAGAGAAAAGGAGAAAAAATATGGCAATGAACAAGGTACCTACATTAATATTAGGTTTAGGGGGAATCGGATGTCAGATCGCTGCGGAAATCAGTGACAAATTAAGTGATGAAGACCGAAAATATGTCGGTGTTGTAGGAATGGATACCAATGTAAATGACTTGAAAAAGTTAAAAGAGCATGGTGTGAAATCCATCCAGACAAGTGATCAGCGATTAGTAAAAGAATATCTGGAATTACATCCAGAATATATTAAATGGTTTCCAATTAATAAATTTACAGTGAATCGAGGAATGGTAAATGGAGCAGGACAGATTCGTGCAATTTCCCGTCTGGCAGGACTTGCAACGCAGGAACGAGGCGGCTTTCAGGTATTAGATGAGGAAATCCGCCGTATTCTGCGGTTAAAAGGAGACGATAATAATGGAAATTTAACAGTCATGATCGTTGGTTCCATTACAGGCGGTACAGGAGCGGGACTTTTCCTTCAGATGCCATTTTATATTAGAAATTTACTGAAACACGAAGCCAATCTGGATGCAGTAGTGATCAGGGGAATGTTTGTTGGACCGGATATTACTGCCGGTGTACAGCCTTCTAAAATTAATGAAGAAGCTGTAAGGGTAAATGGCTATACCTGTTTAAAGGAATTAAATGCATTCTATATGACACAGATCTTGCCAGATGAAGATAATTTATTAGAATTAGAGTTCTACGATAAGGGAAATAAAGCTGTAAGTAAAAGTGAATCCATCAAACTTCAGGATGAGGCATTACGCCAGGCTTATGATTCATTTATGGGAGAGGATGCAGATGATTATGCAGATGAATTAGAACTCATAAAAGGAGATGCAGATACAATCACCGGCGGAGGTGCAAATATTCCTTATGATTATCTATATTTAATTGAAGGAAGCTGCAGTGCGGGTGGAATTGGAAATGCAGCAATCGAAAGCGTATTAAGTCAGGTTGCCAACATGGTATTTACCCTCATGTTTACCCCAATAACCAATAATGCACTTTCTGTTGAAGATAACATGATATTACAGGATATGGAAAAAGGCGGAATGAACCGATATTCCAGTGCCGGACTTTGTAAGCTGGTTTTCCCTGCGAAGCTTGCGAAAGAATATGTTACGTTATCAACTGTAAGAGATCTTGTGAAAAACGAGTGGATGCTTATTGACCGAAGCTTTGAGCAGTCTGTCATTGAGGCAAGATCTCGTCAGAGAAGCGATCCTTCAGTTGTAGTGCCAACGTTAAAAACATATTATCCAAGACAGTTTAGAGTAGAATGCGGAGCAACAGAAGGCAAGAATGCCAGCAATGGAAAACTTGGAAGATTGATGAGAGAAGCATACACAGAGGATGAGAATCATAACAAAATTTCAAGAGCTTTATCAATAATGAAAGTCTTAGAAAGCGAAGTAGAGGATCTTGTCACTTCAGAAGATGTTAAAGCATCTGAGGGTGAATGTGAACTTAACATGACACAGATGAAAAATGTGGAGTCTGCAAAAAAAGAATTCGGCCGCTTAAATACAGCCTTAGATGAATATTGGCGTGCTGCAAAAAAATGGTGGCAGATTACCGTACTCATATTGCAAATGAAATGTTTCCGCCTAGCTGGGAAAGTATGACGGCGAAAATTAAAAGTAATCTTAATATCTATCAGTGGATGTATAGTGTTCATCCAATTACCGCACGTTTTCTCTGTTATGAGATGATTAATTTATTAGAAGAAAGAATAGAAGAACTGGAAAATAATCTGGAAGGTCTGAATTTAAATAGTTTTGAAGAAGCAGATTTTGATCCAAAAACACCGGGAACACAATCTCCGACAGAGGCATTATCTTTACGGAGAATCAATAAAAAGAAATTAAATGTGCTTGGTGTTATGGTCAATCAGGAGGCAGAAAAACAGGTAACCGTTATTAAAAACTATATGTCTGATAGTATTATGTTATCAAATAGTAAGGTTATGCTGGAACGCTTTGAACGTTTGGCTGAGAATTATGCTCTGTTTTTCCAGACCATTTTAAATATGATTGAGCAAAATGAGGATCAGATCAATAAGATTGAGGAGAGCTATTATGTTGATCCATTAGGGGAACATGGAGTTTACTGTACTAAAGAAGCCTTTAAAAATATTTACAGTGAGTACAAGGTAAAAGTGGATGAAGAATTGCCGGATGAAACAAAGAAAGCAGTATTTATGAAGATTTTCAAGATTCTGGCAGAAGATTTTTCAGAGGATGGAATAGAAAGAACAGAGATTCAGAAAGAACGTGCAGCACAGATTAAGAGAAAGCGCTTAGGTGAAATCTTTGGAGAGGCAATCGTAGATACTATCCGTACAGATGTTACAAAGCATGGAGCAGGTATTGTTGATCTGACAATTCATGATGCTCTGATAAAAGAGATGGAATTAGAAACAGGAATCACAGAAGGAAATGATTCCAAGTTTAAACAAAAATCAGTTGACTATATTTCTAAGAAGATTGAAGCAGCAATGAGGATGGCAGCACCTATGTTAGCTGTTGACAATGCAACAAAAGGACACAATCCAGAAACGGTATATCTTGCTATTCATCCAGATTGTGCGGAGAGTAATAGAGGTGTTCCTGACGCGGGAGCAACAAAAGAAGCCTATATGCCAGAAGTATCTGAAGCGACAGATTTTGCGGCTGCTACAGTATTGATGGATAAGGAGTTCTCCAGATATGAGATGATTTGTTTTAAGGCAAAATACAAATTTATTATTGATGATCTTGTAAAATACCGTTCCGATTCTTTAAATGCGAAGTGCTACAAAAAGAGAATTCGCGACTTAGGAACAGAACCAGCTGTATCAGGGCCAGAGGCAGGAAAAACAGTAGTAAATCCACATTTATGCCGTTACTGGCATGAAGAAGCCTACATTCCTGAAATGTCTATGTATGAAGTGGAAAAGTCAAGAGAAAAGAATCTGAAAGCCTTTATTTATGCTATGGGATTAGATTTATTCGTTCTTGAAAAAGATACAGATAATAATGATCGGCTTACCTGGTTTGTAAGGATGCTGGGAACAAAGAAACCAGTAAAAGCCAGTGGAAAGCGCATTGGAAATAGTTATGTAGATTTGTATAATAGCCTTAAGTTTAATAAACGAATAAGAGATGTTATTTTAAAAATTGCTGAAAATGACCGTAAAAAGCAAAAAGGTTATTATGATGCACAGGAATTATATGAAAACATTTTAGACAATGCATTTATTGAAGATCTGATTCAGTCAAAAGCAGAAGAAGATGACAGAAACTTACTGGATATTTTCCTTGAAATGCGTGGGACAATGCAGCATTCCAAATGGGAAGAACTCTTTGAGGGATTGCAGATGGCTATCTGGGAGTATTGTGCGTACTTATTCGATGGAAATGAACGGTTAGTAAATGAAGCTACTGTTAGAATTTTGATGGAATTAGTACAAAACAGTACATCAGGTAGAAAAGCAATCAATAAAGAAGAAATGACCATGGCAGAAAAAAGAGTGAATGAGCAGGTAAGACAGTTATTAAAACAAAAATACCGTGGATAAGGAGAGGAGTAGAGCTCTCGTATGAATAGATGTTTTCATTTTTTTATAAATGTAGACCAATGTTTAAATATGTCGGATTTTGATATGTTTTTCTATAAATTAGAGAGTCAGCAAAGATTTTATTTAAGCAGTGCAACATTTTTTAAAAAAAATTCGCAGAACTCATTAAAAAAAGCGATAGAAGATATTCGCATGTATTTGGATAAATATCCATTTCGTGTGGGAGATTATCAGATTACATTGGCTATGCGGCAGCCGTTTAACGAGAAAGGAGAATGGAAGAATTCTGTACTTTACAGAATTCTTCGTATCCTGTATGAACTTCAGGCAGCACATATTTTTATTGGTTCTAAAGAGTCGATAGAAAAAACAGTAAATATCATTATGCTGTATGATTCGGATTTTTATGTGGAAAGTCCGGAGTTTGGTGAGTATTGGGCAGAGAATTTTTTAAAAGAGTACAGCCTTTTGCTGGAACAGTTAAACATCAATATGAAAGATATTCACAGTGATGAAGAATTTTTTCAGTGCTTGAAAGATACCTTTTATCAAATGGATAAAAATCCGAAAAAAGATAAGGAAATCTGGTATTTATTAAAATGTTTTGTAGAACGATTTGCAACTTCTGATACAAAAAGTAATGTTGACTTTGATATGTCGGAAGAAGAATATTTTGATATTGATAATTTAGAATTTGAAAAAAAAGAAGTGTGGTCCTCTTCTAAAACAAACAGACTTGATTATAGCTGGCTTCTAAAACAGTTTATCAAAGAAAAAAGTGCCGGAATGCAGATCTTCGAGCGAATGATAGATAAAAATAATCGCAAAGCAAATATTCTGGCACTATTAAGAGTTGTTGAATTTATAAATATGGAAGAAGATGAGATTTTCACTGGTGAAAAAGGAATTCGTTCTCTGTATAGCATAAATAGAGACAGATGGAATAAAGTATGGACGGATACTACGCTGGAAGACCGCTACAGTAAAATGCTCTGGGAGTATCAGAACTCACTTAAACAGGTTTTAAATGACATAGAGAGACCATACAGTGACTTTGGACAAAAAGAGAAACTGCCGAAATATGAATTACCTAAAAAAATTAAAATCAGCAAGAGAGTCCATATTGAACCCAGAGAAAACCGTATGGATGAACTTACGATGATTTTAAAAAGATTCCTTTCGAATAGCAGGCATATTGAAACGATGAAAGGAGAATGGGAATCAGCATACAAGGAACTGAAAACAAGACTGGGACGTATGGAACTTGACCTGAAAATCTATGCCGATGATCTCAGCCGTCAGTACAAATTTGCTTTGGAAAGCAGAAAAGAAGAAACCAGACGGTGGAAAAATCAAAAGATTTATGCAGATAGGGAAACGGAAGTTAAGATTTTGCAGGTGGGAGATGAAAGAGAAAAGAAACTGGCGAATCTAAAAAGTCCGCATATGAATCCATCCTTAAAATTTCAAGATCAGTTAAATATGGAAAATGCATTAGAACAGGCAAACCTGGAAATCAGCTTTTACATAGCTTGCCAAAAAGTGATACAGGGAGCAAATTTTGCTTTATTTATGATAATCTGTGCGTTGCTTTGTTTGGGACATTATACACTATTTCAGCTGTTTTCTCTTCAATCAATGGGAACGGCGTCAGGATATATAGTATATTGTATTATAGCAATTATAGGTATGATACTGACCTGGAAAGTCCCATTTCTTTATTTCCAGAAAAAAATGAAGAAATCAGTAAATAATTTACAAAAAAGTATGGAACAGTATGTCACTGGTTACTTTAAAAAAGAAGAAGATTTTTGTACTTACATTAATGAGATTAATGAATTGGATTATATTACGAGGTATTTGCGTTTGCTGATTGGGGCTGATGCAGCTGCCAAGGAAAAAGCCCGTAAATATCTGTGGCATAAAGTGCAAATAAAACGACATTTATTAAAACTCACTTTTTTCAGGGGATTAATAGATAATCATTCTATGAGCCTTGAGGGAGAAGAACGCAAGATTTTTCTTCAGGAAACGGATGAATTAGAAAAAGATGTAGTAGACTGCAGGCTATACTGGCCACAGGGGTAGGGGATGCTTAAAAATGGTAAGAATACTTTATTTTATAATATTTTTGGCAGTGGTGGCATTAATCATTTATGGCATTCATTGCTGGATTTCAAACTTGAAATACTCTTTAGAGATGAGATATTTACACTGTAGAACAGTCAGTATGATGTTTATCAGCATGGTACTTGTTTTTAATGCATTCTCTATTCCGTATTTTATCCAGATCATAGACAGAATTATTAATGCAGAACAATTAAGTATTGTGTGGAATATGATTTTGCCGCAACGTGCCTATAAGATAGAATATATGCTGCTGGTCACAATTTTTTTGAATATTGCACTGGCTCTTTTTATGGGGATTCTATTATCAATAGAAAAAGGAGTTTTGGGGAAAAATATAAATTTTTTAAATACAGATAATTATAATCTGTTCGGAAAAATCAGACATTTCCCATGGCTTTTTGCGAATAAAGTTTATGAAGAACAAGAAGGCGGAGAAGTAAACTTAACTCAAAAAGGTTTTACTATGGGGCTGTGGGCCAGAGGGATTAAATTTGTATTTTTAATCATAGCCGCAATTGAATTGTTAATTACAGCAATAATTGTTTTATGGGGAACAGAGAACATATGTGATATCTGGCTGATCGTAATGAAGTCATGGAATATCATTCCGTTAGCAGGCTTTTTATTTGTGGAGCAGTTACAATGGTTTATGGAGGCAGATATTAATGAAGAGGCTGGAACATTTAGTTCAGAAAACATAGAAGAGAATCTTCAGGGAGACATATCTGTTCTGGTAGATTTATGCCGAGGCGTATTTGGCACATCAAAAGCATTATTGTATGCGGATAAAGGAAATGGGTTTCATATCACTAAAAATGGTGTGGGAAGCAATGATTTGGGGAATCGGCAGAAAGAGGATTGCATCCATCCAGATGTATTGGAAATGTTATGGAATCAGATTAAAAATTCAGGTGTAAAGCAAAGTGATTATCTGCAAAATGCTTTAGTGGAGCTTTTAAATGGAAAGTCAATTAACGTGCGTGATCATATCCAGGGGGAATTTTTAATTTATCTGGTTTCTTATTTAAATTATTATATGTCACAGGGACGTACCGGACTTGTGTTATGTAGTGATTCTAAAATGGCAAAAGAAGTATGCCATTCGTTAAAAGAACGAATGAAGATGCTCAATAATATTTATAGTGTATGGGACATACAGACGATAGAGGGAGCGGAAATTGATAAGCCGATGAGCCTGTTAGTTTGTTCCTATAATGAGTTTTTGGATAATAATATTATAGATAAAAGACCAGATTTTACAGATGATTTGTTTTGTACGGTTATAGCGAATGGATTTGACTTATTTGCACAGGATGGGGTACGTATTGAAAGATTGTTTACCGAACTTTATCGTGCAAAACGAATGGAGCAGTATGTCATTTTGACAGATGAGGATAATGACGGGCTGCGGACGGCAATGGAACGCTACCTAAAGAAAGAAATTATACCATTTAATAATGATGAGCGAAAAGAAAATAGCGGCATCATGATTTGGGCTGCGGACAGCGTATATAAATTACAGCGCTTTTTGGGAATCGGTAATAATCGTTCGCCACATATAGGAACGGCATTACCAATTGCATTAGTTGCTGCCAAATATGATCTTCCACAGATTTATATTATTCCGGATAAACAGGTAGGGAACTGGACATTTCAGGAAGCTATGGTGATGAGCCAGCAGGAAATGATGAGGTATTTAGAGGATTCGCTAAATATTAAAAGTATTATCCGCTATGACGTGGATGAGGCAATGAGACAAAAAGATCTTTCCATGGTTATTACATATGATAACAGCTATAATATGTTCAATACGATATGGAACTGGATGAAATACGTACCAGAAGGAGGAAGTCTCCTGCATGTTATTTCGCCAGCTTATTTATTAAGAGACTATTTTGTAGATAATTTTGATAAATTGATATTAAAGAATAATGAATATGATGCATTGATTCCTATAAATCTGGGGATGCAGCAAAGTCGGATGAAAGAAATGCTGGTAGAACTGTGCAGTAATGGTCTTACAGAAAAAGAATTGATGGAGCGCGCAAAAAGTGCGGGATGGAAATATGAAACAGTGATTGATTTACTGCGAGCGTGCCTTAACGTTGTATTGACCAAAGGGGAAATCCATAATGTCTTTGAATGTTTTCATTTTGAAGAGGAAAAGAGATTCATTACAAGTGAAAACTGTTTCAGCCATGAAACCAGAGTAACGCTTATTGATGAAAATATCAGAGCGAGATTATTATCCGAACTTCAATATGCAGCTTTAATAGAAAAAGGAAATCAAAAAACAGAATTGGAAATTCTTGCAGAGAATATTACAAATTATTATTTGAGAGATCAGCTGGCTGTATTTTTGGGACATTATCATCGTATTACTAGAATCACAGATCAGTTGATTTATGCAGAACAATGTATGCCATCAACTCTGCCGCAATATTATCCGGTTTCTAAGTTTGTATTCGATGAAAGTTCATGGGAAGAAAAAGATTCCTGCGTTGATACGGAATATATTGACTGGAATTTATGCGAAGCAAAAGTTCATCGTAGAATATATGGATACTGGGCTTGTAATAGCGGAAATGAGTTAGTGAATCCTGATGTTACGACCTGGAACAGCGTCTGTGATAGTGCTCATAAACCGATGATTATTGTCAAAGAAAAATGTCATGTTTTAGAGATAAATATACGGCGAACCGGTATCGAAGAAAAATGGGAACAGACAGCGGTACTTGCTGCCTGTATGATTAATGGCCTTGCAAAAACATTATTCCCTAGAACCTGGCAGAATCTTTATGCAATCACTGCGGAGGGTCCAAAAGAAGAGTTTTTTGGACGATTAAATGATGAGACAGATACGATTTGCCCAGAAGAAATTATCAGGAGTGTTATCCCGTGGGCAGAGAATCCTCGCACAAAAAGTAATAAGTTTATCACGATTTATATTCTGGAATTCAGTAATGTTGAATTTGGTATGGTTCAGATGTTTTATGATAATAGAGAAAAAATATTATCTCTTATAAAGGAGTATCTGGAATGGTATTTAGAAGCAGAAGAAGTTTCAGATAAAAATGTAGAAAACGATTCCGTGGAAAATGCAGAAGAAGTTTCGGAACAGACAGAGAAAAACGAAAAAGAAATGAGTGAAAAACAGGAAGAAACGGAGGAAGAAGAAACAAAAGAAGAAAAAGAAGCAGAGGAAGAGATTATCGGGGATTCCGAGGAAGATTTAAGAAAGTTATTGGAAGAGGCTGTCCAGATAAATGGTGAGGCAAGCAAATGGAATGAAAATATTGATTATCGAAGATATTTAAAATTCGGTTTAGACAGGACACCAAAAATATTTGCACCACAGCAGTTGTTAGACGTATGTGAAAAAAATATAGTAAAACATGAGGTGCCAGATGCGGACCAAAATCCAGTTTCAATAACAGGAAATATAAATCGCTGTACATTCTGTGGCAAACCAGCGTTATTTACCGTACATTTACAGGATGGAAGATGTATGTGCAGTAATTGTAAAGATCATCAGATCAAGCAAAAAGATGAGATTAAACAATTGTTTAGAGATACTATACGGATTCTTGAAAAAGATTATGGAATTAAGCTTAGAAAGAATATCCATGTCAGATTCCAGTCAGCAGATACGATCCGAAGAGCGACAGGAGTCATGGAAGGCGGAAGAGTCTTGGGCTTTTATAATCGTGCAAATCATCAACTATGGATTGAAGCCAGAGGACCTAAAATCTGTGTACAGAGTACATTGATTCATGAACTGTCACATACATGGCAGTTTGATGAACTTCCTCTTAAAAAGTTGTATGAAAAACTTCCGGGAACAAAAGAACAAAAAGATGCTTTACAGCTGATGCTGTTAGAGGGACATGCTGTTTATATGGAGATTGAAACAATGCGGCGCTTACATGAAGAAGAGTACGCTAAATATCTTCATGAATATACCATGATGCGAAAAGATGAATATGGCAATGGCTATAGATTAGTAGCGGACTATCTGAAAAATAAAGAAGCAGAGGGAAGCCATATGACACCTTATGAGGCAATGAAAGATTTAATTCATGCGATAATTAATGGGACGGTGGAATTATAAAAATGAAAAAGAAACAACATGTACTACTTATACTGATACTTTGTTTAGGGATAGGTCTGACAGCATGTAAAAAGGTATCTGATACAGGAGATACTCTGGATGTAGGAGCCGACCTGTTTGCAGCAGGAAAAGAAGAAAAGGATTATGGAGTACCAGATACCGGAAATATGCTGGAACAATTACTTGATAACTATTCCGATTCAAGACAGATTCCAACGGATACCCCGATGGATGAGGACACCTATGATGATTTAGTAGATGATGACTCTTCAAAAGGTGAGAAGATAGTAAAGAATGCGGATGATATGAAAGATATTTTTCATGATGCGTATGATAATACTTTAGAAACGGTTCAGTTTAAAGTGGATGGATATACCATAACAGGGGAAGATCTTCAGTATGTGTACACACAATTACAGAGGGAAGATCCATACGATGTCTGTTGTGTAGCAAGCTGGTCCTACCGTGAACAGAATAATAAAGTTGTCGTATCTATTACATATAATATAGACATTGATACATTAAAGACGATGAAAGCGGAGACAAGGAATCTTGTAAAAGAAGCGGTCGCAAAGATAGACAAAAAAGGAAAATCCCAGTACGAATTGGTGGATGAAGTAAATGAATATTTATGTGACGTATCTGAATATCCGGAAAAGGAACCATATGAGCCAGTAACACATACTGCATATGGAGCATTCCATAATGGATTATCTGTTTGTGAGGGATACGCCTGTGCGGCCAAGATGATGTTAAACGAGCTTGGTATCGTATGTGATATAGAAGTGGGAGAATGTATCAATGGAGGCGGCCATGCATGGAATCTGGTTCAGCTAGAAGGAAAATGGTACCAGTTAGATGTTACATGGAATGATGGTGGCGGTGATAGAAAAACGTATTTTCTGGTGACAGACGCTTTTATGAAAAAGAGTCGTACCTGGAAGGAAAGTCTATATCCAGTTTGTGCCGCAAAGCCATATAGGCCTTAGAGGATATGTCATGAAAAGAAAACAAAATTTAACGTTTTTCCTGAAGATAGGTGCATTTATCACTCCGTTTTTTATAGGAGTGTATGGTTTAAGGAAGCTCCAAGAGGGAAATATTCTGGATTGTGCCTATAAGATGGTGCAGCTATACATGATGGAATATAACGTAAACAGTGAGAAGTTAAACTGGCAGGTGGAGCTTGCAAGATGGCTTGCTCCTGCTATGACAGTAGCAGTCATATTTACCGTATTATTTTCCTTAGTTGAAAATATTCGTCTGTATTTAAAACTCAGAATCGGAAATATGATTGCTGTTCATGGAGATAGTGCAAATATTGATCTCGTACTTAAAAAAATTGGTTCCCGTGCAGTGCATTCTGATAAAAAGATGGTATTTATGGCGAAAAATCATCTCTTAATGTTCGAAGATGATTTCGATATGTATCATTTTATTGATGATCAGGGAACCAAACTTCTCCATAATGAGGATAAGCAGATTACAATCTGTTCTGAAAAATTAAGTAGGGGAAATTATGAGAACAGTCAGTTGATCATATGTAATATCGTAGAAAACTGTGCCCGATGTTATTGGAATAAATATCCTTTAAAAAATGCAAAAGAAAAGATTCTGATCATAGGATTTGAAAATTATGGGCAAAGTATTTTAACACAGGGAATATTACAGAATGTAGTAGATGTGGCGTCAAATGTGGAATATCATGTTGTGGGCGATTATAAAAAGTATTTGTCGGAACACTACAAAATACATAAAGCACTGCATGTAAATATTATAAATTCAGATGGAGAAAAAACAGAATACAAACCATATGAAGAAGTATGCCGAAATCACGATGAGATTTACTTTTATGATTTAAAATGGTATGAAGTTGTGCAGCGTGTCGAAAGGTTTGACCGAATCATACTTGTCGAAGATATTGATGCAGAAAATCTGGACTTGCTGAATGAATTAAAGACCTATTTTATAAATGAACAGTGCTACATAAAGTTTTCTGATAAAAAAATTGTAGAAGCTTTGTGGAACTTGGAAAAAGATGGAATTATTCCTTTTGGCGTAGATGACGAATTGTATGACCCGGAAATCATTTTACAGGAAAAACTCTTTGAAGATGCAAGAAAAATTCATGGAATCTATTATGCATTTTATAGCTGCTCTGGAAAGAATGCTAAGGGAGAAAGCTGTAATAATAAAAAGAATGGGAAAATATGTGATGTAAAGAAATGTTACAATTGTCCGGCAATGCACAAGGACTGGCGGAAACAAAATTCATTTATCCGATATTCTAATGTTGCACAGGCGGATCACATCCCTGAGAAGTTACGACTGCTTTTCGGTCAGATTCCTGATAGAGGCAAAGAAGGAATCGGAGAAGAAGCCGTAGAAATATTTAGAAAGCTTCCAGAAAAACGAAAGTGGGAATTATGTGAGATTGAGCATATCCGCTGGTGCAGATACCATTTTATGAATAACTGGGACTATGCCCCAGAAAGAAATAACAGCCAGCGCAGGCATAATCTTTTAGTTCCATTTGATAAGCTAGACAAGAAAAATCAGGAAAAAGATATGGATGCTTATCTGGTATTGGAAGAGATTATGAAGTAAAGGTTAAAATAAACCTTCATTCAGTTGACGTAGGCCGCTACGCCGCCCTCATTCAGACAAAAAATCTCCCACAAATTGTAACGCACATCTCGTAGAAAGCATTTTTCAAACACGATCTAGCTTTATGCGATTTTTTTCATAAAAAATAATTCTCCTTTAAAAGATAAAATATAAGTACATAAATTGTAGAAAGGAGAATAATGTAGTGTTTATAGTCAGGAAAAAGAAAGGGAAAATAATTGAGGCGTTCCTGTTAGGTGAAGAAAGCACAACTGTAAAGAAGCTAATGGAAAAGGGAAGTATAAAGAAATGTCAGACTGGATATGAAGTGTTTTCTAGAGAGACATTGAAAAGTGAAGAACAGCATGGGGAAAAAGCAGGGGAAAAAGACTATATAAAAATTGATGAAGGGGGATATCCATATCCGAATGAGGCAGAGTATTTTCAGAAGAATCATAAATATATAAAAGGAAACTGTTATGAACAGATATCCAAAGAAATTCTGGCATGGCGATCCGGTATGTCAGAAGAAGAAAAAGAAATTCGCTTCTTAAAAGAAAAAAAGGGATTGATAATTGATCATGATAATTTTGAAAAATATTATACAGCCCCATTGTGGGGGAGTATATTAAGTGCACCAGGAAATGCAGTAATTATTTTTTATAGAATCGATAAAAATGAACAGGGAGAAATACAGGATATAGATTTTAATTTTTGTGACAGACAGGAGTTTGATGCAAATTACGATGTGGTAGCATATCTATAATAGAAATATATATCAGATGTGAGATGGCTCCATCTGTGTAGGTGGCGAGCATCTCGCAGCAAGAATGTCGGGGCATTTTTGAATTTTGAATTACTATCATATTTATGAAAATAGATTTAAAACTAAAACAGGTCTAATAATGTCTATTTTTACAGGAAATATTGAAAAAGATGATACATCCTATTTATAATAAATTGAATACAGAGATGCAGATTCTTAGAAGAATGTAGAATAAAAGAAGCTGTTGTGAAAGTGAAAAATATAAAAATAAAATACTTTTGCAACAGCGTTTTTTCCATAGGGGGAAAAGGATGAAAAGAGATTATAAATACGATATTTTTATCAGTTATAAGCATGAAAAATTAGATAAAGCAGTAGCAGCAAAACTGCAGAAAAAGTTAGAAAACTATAAAATTCCAAAAGAAATCAAAGTGAAAACAGGAAAAGAAAAAATACAGAGAGTATTTCGAGATGAGGAAGAACTGTCTATAAGCAGTGATCTTGGACGTGAGATAGAAGATCAGTTAAAACAGTCAGAATATCTGCTGTTAGTATGTTCAAAGAAAACAAAGGAGTCTCCGTGGGTTTTAAGAGAAATAGAAACATTCTTAAAATACAGAGATGTCGATCATATCCTGCCGGTTTTAGTAGATGGAGAACCAGAAGAATCTTTCCCGGAAATTCTTCTGCAATATGGAGAACCGTTAGCAGCAGATATCAGGGAAAAAGATGAAAAAAGCGTGATAAGAAAGGCAAATAAAGAGCTTCCGCGTATCCTTGCACCTGTTTTGCACTGTTCTTATGATGAATTAAAACAGCGCCATAAAGTACAAAAGACAAATCAATTATTAGGAATTGCCAGTATCGTAGTGTGTGTTGCGGTGGCATTTACAAGTTATGCCCTGTTTCAGGCGCAGAGACTAAAAAAAGAAAATCAGGCAACACGAAAAAATCAGGCAAGATATCTTTGTAATGTATCTGACAGCCTTTTAAAAGCAGGAGACAGAATCGGTGCGTTACAGACCGCTATGGCAATCCTCCCAGAAGATGAGAAAGCGAAAGAACCTGTTGTTCCAGAGCAGATAAATGCGCTGAATAATGCGTTGTATTCTTATAAGCACGACACTTCATTTTATTTTCGTGCAAACAGGATGGAAGAACTGAATGGTAATATAGAGAATGTAAAATTTAGTGATAAGGGAAATTACTGTTTAGTATTAGATGATAACAGGATAGCAAGCTGTTTTGACGGAAAAACAGGAAAATTACGTTGGAAAACAGGAAGTGCAGCATTAACAAATGAAATGGGTGGGGTTTATGGAATTGCACCACTGGATGAGGAAAGAGTAGTCCTGGTCACAAAAACAAAGATTGTAATTGTCTATGCAGAAAGTGGGGAGATAAGTCGTATATTTACATCTCATTTTTCGAAAACAGATTATATAAGAGATGTTTTTACAGTAAAAAATCAAGTTGTATTGTATACAAATGATGGAATAAATATTTTAGAGTTAAAATATGGCAAACAGATAGCAGATGTAGAATTAAAAAATATATATCAGGTTATAGCAGATGAAAAAGGGGAAAAACTATTCATTGCTGTTGCAGGAGAATTCGTAAATGATGGTGAACATTTTACTTATTCAGAAAAAAATAAAGAAAATAGGGCAGGGATTTATAGCTATGTAATAAAGAATGAAAAGACAGAAAGAATTTCTAAAAGAGCAACAGAGAAAATGACTCTAATAGATGCAGAGCATATAGCAGCGGTTCAATATACAGAGTATAAATATAATGATTCATTTACGCCAGAGGTTTCCTACAGTTTGGGAATATATAGTATAAAAAACAAAGAGAGAGTATGGGAAAAGAAAGGTCTGAAAGAAAATGAAATAAATGCGCAGTCGGGATGCCAGGCTTTTCAACTAACAATAAATGACAACACAAATAAAAATATTTTATTATTCTATTTTAAAAACACAGTGTATTGTGTTGATACAAATGGATATAAGCTTATATCGAAAAAAACATATGATTCACAGATTGCAGGAATTGGACAATATGATGATACGAGATTATTAGTTGGTTTGGAAGATGGAAGTATTTATTGTTATATGGGATATAGTAAGGAAAATGCATGGGACTATTCAAAATGGAGAAATTCAGAGATGAAAGCAGGAGGAATTGATAGTGATTCTACAATATCAAGTTTCTTTTATAATAGAAACATACAAACTGCTTTAGAATATAGTGAAAGAGAAATGGTGTTTTTGCGTGAGTTACAGGATAATAAAGTAAATATTCTGAATGAAGGGGATTCTGTTTCTAATGTATTTTATACAACAATAAGAGAAAATGACCAAAAGACCGTATACCGTTGTGTAAGTTTTAATGAATATACCATCAACAAAGTTCAGAAAGTATCAATATATAAGAGTGGGACAGAGAGGCCAGTATATACAATCCAAGCTTCTAAAAAAGGAGATTGGATTAGAAATGTAACGATTGGATTAAAAGATGGAGAACTTGTAGTGTGCTATAGCATTAATCCAGATACATCAGAAAAATTTGATAAAAAACCACAATTTTATATGGTTGATTTGGAGACAAAACAGATAATTAATCGTTATGAGTTTTCTCAGGTTAGCTATATAGATAAAATAATTTATGCAGATGATTTGAGCTGTGCATGGATATATAATCAAGAACAAGTATGGCAGATTTCACTTACACCATATAAGCTGAACGTAAAAGAAAAAAAGCAATGGAGAATAAAGAATAGCAGTTTCTTGGACACAAATACGAGAATTACTATAGATGAAATTCGACGAACAGCAGATACAAAATATATTATTTTTGCATTTCGGAAGAATGTAAATGATGTAGAAGAGTATTATATGAAAATATGGGACAGAGAAAAGAGTGAATGGAAACAGATCAATGGAGAGAAAACGGTAACAAAAATTAGAAATGGAAATAATATTGCAGTAGGACAAAAAAGCAATATGGTAGCGGTAGAAAAAGATAATGGGGAAATTATTCTCATAAATTTAGAGGAAGGAACTATAGAAAAGACCATTTCTATCTATAAGGATGATGAGAACGAATATACTTATAATTACATATCATTCTTTAGTGGGGATAACTATTTATTAAAAGCGTGCGCAACGAAAGGAAACTTAGATGTAATAGATGTAAAGACAGGGGAATTATTGGCAGAAACAAAAGATAAATTTATGGGAGACGATATTATTGTAGATGATAATACAGAATATTTTGGAATAAAAAATAATTCTGTTGGAAGAGATAGTGATGAGTATATGAAGCAGGCCATAGATATTTACACGCTTGATCAGCAGAATCAGGCACTTGTCAAATGCGCAAGTATTGATTATGGCTGGGCGAGTTTTGAAGGAAAAGAAGTTGTTGGTGGAAAAAACAAATCATATTATGCCGATTTCTATGACTTTTCCCAATTAAGAAAAGAAGCAGAAAAGTTACTCAAGGGAGAAAAGCTGACGAAAAAAGATCGGAGAAAATACTTCTTAGAAAATTAAGAGGGAATAATCGGTAATTTAATTATTGGGGATTTCACAAAAAATTAAAGAGGCAAATAACAGTACAAAATAACAAATAGGCATCGGGAGAAAAGTATGGAAAACTACAAATACGATATTTTTATCAGCTATAAGCACGAAGCCTTAGATAAGGCAGTTGCGGCAAGGCTGCAAAAAAGTCTGGAGCATTATAAGATTCCAAAAGAAATACAAAAAAAGACAGGAAAAGAAAAGATAAAAAGAGTATTCCGGGACGAAGAAGAACTGGCAGTAAGCAGTGACTTGGGAAAAGAAATAGAGGGACAGATTGAGCAGTCAGAATATCTCTTAGTAGTGTGCTCAAAAAAGACAAAGGAATCACAGTGGGTATTAAAAGAGATAGATACCTTCTTAAAATATCGTGATGCAGAACACATTCTTCCAGTACTTATTGAGGGAGAACCAGAAGAAAGTTTTCCAGAAAGTATTCTTGCTTATGGGGAACCGATGGCAGCCGATGTCCGTGAGAAAAGTGAAAAAGAAGTCTTAAAAAAGGTAAAAAAAGAGTTACCCCGGATAATTGCGCCTGTTTTGCAATGCTCTTATGATGAATTAAAACAGCGGCATAAAATATATCAGACGTATCGCCTATTAGGAATAGCAGCAGTTATTATGTGCTTTTTATCTGTATTTGCAGGATATGCCCTGTTTCAATCGAAAAAATCACAAGAAGAATATCTGACGACACGAAAAAATCAGGCCCGCTATCTCTGTAATATATCAAATAATCTCTTACAAACAGGTGACAGGATGGGAGCATTAAAAACAGCATTGGCAATTCTTCCAGAGAATAAAAAGGAAAATAAGCCAATTGTTCCAGAACAGTTTTATGCATTAAATAATGCGTTATATTCATATAAGCATGATAATTTATTGTATTTTCGTGCAAATAGAATGCAGGAACTAAAAGGAACGGTTGAAGGGGAAGTAAAGTTTAGCGATAAAGGAACCTATTGTGTAGCTGTTGACAGTAATAGATACGCATATTTTTTTGATGGAAAAACAGGAAAATTATTATGGCGGGCAGAAAGTGAGTCTTTAACTAAAGAAAAAACAGGAATTTATGCAGCTGCACCACTTGACGAGAACACAGCCGCTCTTGTAACAGATACCAAACTTGTAATCGTAGATATAAACAGGAAACATGGACAAAAGATTTATGATTCACATTTTGAGAAAACCTATACCAATGGAGAAGTTAATCTGTTCATAGTAAATAAGAAAGCTGTATTGTGGGATGCAGGTAGAATTAGTGTTATTGAATTAAAGAATGGAAAAGAGTTATATTGCAAAGAAAGAGAAAATGTTGAGCAGGTTATTGCAGATAAAAAAGGTGAAAAGATATTTATCGCTGTTGGTGGCGAATTGAAAAGTGAAAAAGAGGACGGAACGGGAAATCTTTTTTATTCTGAAAAGAATAAAAAAGGTAAAGCAGGTATTTATTGTTATACCTTAAAAAGTAAAAAACTAGAAAGAATTTCCACAAGAGCAACACAAAAAATGTGTCTGATTAATAAGAAATATATAGCTGCAGTTCAGTATACGACTTATAGACATTCAGGCATTATTGCAGAAGCAACATATAGTCTTGCATTATACAATATAAATACAGGAAAGAGAGTATGGGAACAAGGTGGTTTAAAAGAGAATGATACGAATGCAAAGGCGGATTGTCACTGCTTTGATATCAAACAAAATAATAAGAAAAATAAAAAAATTCTTGTATTTTACTGTAAGAATACAGTGTATTGTCTTGATACAAATACACATAAATTACTATCTCAAACAGAATATGATGAACCAATTACAGGAATGGGACAATATGATGATACAAAATTACTTCTGGGTTTGGAAGATGGAACTGTCTATATTTATATTGGATATGATAAAGAAAGTATGAAATATTATTCAAACTGGGCGATGAATGTAACGAAAGCTGGAAAAATCGATAATGAATTTAAGATAGAACATTTTTCATATGATATGAGGGTAGTAACAGCCCTGGAATATGGTGAGAAAAAAATTATATTTATGAATTTAATACAGGATAATAATGTGAAATTTCTGGATGAAAATGATCGAATAGAAAAAGTGTTTTACCAGACAATAGAACAATCGAAGAAAAAAACAGTATATCGTTGTATAAAATATAGCGGAGTTTATACAGGAGAACCCCCTCGAGTTGCTATTTATAAATGTGGAGAAAATAAACCAATATATACAATCAGCATTAAAAATAAAGACGAAAGTATTGAAGGAGTGACACTGGGATTGAAAAATGGAAAAGTTGTGATTTGTTATATCATTAAGCCAGAAATTGATTGGAAATCAGCAGATAAGAAAAAGCCAGTTTTTTATATGGCTGATTTACAAACAAAAAAGATAATTGGCAGATGTAAGCTCCCGTCACAATATATATATGATGATAGCATAATATATGCGAATGATTTGAGTTATATATGGATATGGGAAAATACAAATGATGATATATGGCATATGTGTCTGACACAAAATAAATTGCAATTAAAAAAAGAAAAGCAATGGAGATTTGAAGCATCTGATAGCATTGAAAAAATACAGTGCACGAAAGACAATCATTATTTAGTCATATTATGTTCTGATCATTCTTCAGATGAAACAAAATATTATTTAAAAATTTGGGATAGAACAGCAAAACAATATAAGGAAATTGACGGAGACGAAAAAATATTGAATATTGAAGATGAAAATGGATTTGCAGTAGGAAAAAAGAAGAATCTAATTGCAATTTCACAAAAAGATGAGGTGATTAGGATTATTAATATTGATAAAGGGAAAACAGAAAAAGTTATTAATGATTATAAAAACAATGAAGATACAGAGCCAGCTAATAATTCGATGTCATTTTTTTGCAGGGATAAATATTTATTGCGTTCAAGACCTAGGGAAAAACTTTTATCAATGTTAGATGTTGAGACAGGGGAAATATTAACAGAGGAAAAGGAGAATATTGTAAATAAAAAAATTGTAGTAGATGACAGCACAGAATATTTTGGCTTGAAAGATACTGGAGGAGGGAAAGAAGGCGACTTAATTTTAACGGAAACTATGAGAATTTATACATTAAATCAGGAAAATCAGACGTTTGTTAAATATGCAGATATAGATTATGGCTGGGCAAGTTTTGAGGGAAAGGAAGTTATTGGAGAAGATGATGAGTATGATCATAGTCAAACTTATTATACAGACTTCTATAGTTTCTCTCAACTAAAAAAACAAGCGGAGAAATTATTAGATGGAGAAAAATTAACAGCACAGGAGAAAAGGAAATACTTTTTAGAAAATCAATAAAGAAGCAAGTCAATTAGGGGGGGAAAAATATGAAAAATTACAAATACGATATTTTTATCAGCTATAAGCACGAAGTATTAGACAAGGCAGTTGCGGCAAGGCTGCAAAAAAGTCTGGAGCATTATAAGATTCCAAAAGAAATACAAAAAAAGACAGGAAAAGAAAAGATAAAAAGAGTATTCCGGGACGAAGAAGAACTGGCAGTAAGCAGTGACTTGGGAAAAGAAATAGAGGGACAGATTGAGCAGTCAGAATATCTCTTAGTAGTGTGCTCAAAAAAGACAAAGGAATCACAGTGGGTATTAAAAGAGATAGATACCTTCTTAAAATATCGTGATGCAGAACACATTCTTCCAGTACTTATTGAGGGAGAACCAGAAGAAAGTTTTCCAGAAAGTATTCTTGCTTATGGGGAACCGATGGCAGCCGATGTCCGTGGGAAAAATGAAAAAGAAGTTTTAAAGAAAATAAAAAAAGAGTTACCCCGGTTAATTGCGCCTATTTTACATTGCTCTTATGATGAATTAAAACAACGGGCAAGAAACTACCAAATAAAAAGGATGTTGATCGGGACAAGTGTAGCTCTTGTAGCGGTGGCGAGTTTTGCTGCTTATGCTGTTTTTCAGTCTGCAAGATTAAATAAAGAATATCAGGAGACACGCAGGAATCAGGCCAGAAATATGGCGCAGATTTCCGAAAAGCTGTTAGAACAAGGTGATCGTATAGGAGCATTAAAGACCGCATTAGCAGTTTTGCCAGAAAATGAAAATAGTAAAGAGGCGTTAGTTCCAGAGCAAATGGGAGCGTTAAATGATGCTTTATATTCATATGAGGTTGGAAATGAACTGGACTTTCAACCTATGAGAGCAGAGTATACAGAAGATAAACTGATTGGAAAAATTCAATGGAATCCCCAAAAAGAATATTATGTAACATTAGATAATGCGGGATATGTTTATTTTTTTGATGGAAAGACAGGTAAGTGTATATGGAAAGAATTTGGTGATGGTTTAAAAGAAAAAGTACAGGGGTTTTATGCTGTAACCTTTATTGATAATGATACTGCCGCACTTTTAGCAGAAGAAAAAATATGTATTGTAAACTTCAAAGAAAAAACACTAGAGAAAACAATAGAACTAAATTTAAAAGTGGAGAATTTGAGTAATGGATATGGAAATAAATTAGATGAATATGGAATTCTATATAATAAAACAGAGATTCTTATTTATGGAACAGAATCAATTGTTGTATATGATTTAAAAACAGAAAAACTAACTTTTGTGATTAAGAAAAATGATTTGAAAAAAAGTGATTCTTCAATAATAAATAAAGTAATTTATGCAAATAAGGATATGATTCTCATAGGAACATGTGATTCGTTGGAATCAGGAGGTGGACTATTTTCGTATTCTAAGAAAAATAAAAAAATAAGAAAAATATCTGATGAAAATATCGGAGAAATTTATGTGATAAATAATAAATATATAGGAATATCTCAATATGAAATAGGAAAATATAAAGTTAAATATAGTATGGATATTTATGATTATTATAATGGAAAGAGAATCTGGGAATCAGAAGATTTGATAGTTGCATCAAATCGGTATGAGTATATGGGATGGCTTGCTACCGAGATGAAAATTAATCAAAAGCTAGAAAGAGTAGTGATGTTTTATTTTAAGGATACAATTTATTGTGTTTCATTAAATAGTTTTAAAATAATTAATGAAAAACAATACGATACATATATAGTTGGCATTGAAAAATATGATGATACTAGGGTCTTGGTTGGAACAGCAGATGGAGGTATTTACCTTTATTATGATGCTTTTGTAGAAGAAAAAATGTCTGCTTTAGTAGGAGATCAATATATATTTAAAGGGAAAATAGAACCAGAAGTGGGACATAGTATAACGCAATTTTCTTATAGCAAAAAAAGCTTAAATACAGTAATACAGGCAAATATGAAAGCTAAAATGATTGTAACAAGTGGAAATTTAAAAGATACAAAGGTATCTGAAATATCTACTAAAAATGGTGAATATTTAATGTGTGACACAAAATATTTTACAGTAGGTGAGGGGAAAAAGCAAGAAATATACAGATATATACAACGTGAAAACAAGGATGATATGGAAATATATGTATATCAAGTGGGGAAAACAGAAGCGGTATATCAGAGAGAATATTCTGAAGAAAAACAGTTAGATGATTGGATGATTGGAAAAAAAGGAAAAGATGTTCTGCTTTTCTATAAAGAATATGATAAATATGATGAAGGAGAATATAGCAGGATATTACATATAATAAGTCTGAAAGAAAAGAAAGAAGTAGCAGAGTGTGATGTAAGTGAGTATTCAACAATAGCTTATAGTAAAGATCTTTCGTGTATATGGGGAGTATCCTATTGCGTAGAAAATGGAAAAAACTGCATAACGCGTATAGAACTACCAGAAAATTTGAAGGGAAAAATCGATGCCAAGCTAGAAAAAAAGATTCAGAGTGAAGTAGATATTAAAAAGATATATGTTTCAGATAATAATGAGTATATGGTGATTGTGTATCGTGGAAGGGAAGGAGATTATCTAAGAATATGGGATAATAAAAATGAAACTTGGAAAAAAGTGAATGGGAAAGAGAAAATAGACGGAATTGCTGAGATAGATTTATATACGGAACAGCAATCTATAGCTTTTAATAAGAAGAATCAAATGGCAGTACAAAAAGCGGACAATACAGTGGAGATTATAGATTTAAAAAAAGGGATGACGCAACATATACTTACTGTTTATAATAAAAAAAGTAAAGAAAAAGAATGGAAACATAGCATAGAATTTTTCGCTGATGATCAGTATTTGGTAATCAGAGAAGAACAGAATAAAATATCTATGTGGGATATTACAAAAGAGAAAAGGATTATGCAGCAAGAAGCAGATATGAGTTTTTATGATGAAAATGCAATGATAAAAACGGGAGAACAATACATTGCAATAGAAGACTCATATGCAGGTGCAATGATATTTGCAGTAGATGAGAAAAAAAGATGTTCTCAGTATGCCGAAATAGAGGGTGGATGGGTAGATCTTAATTCAAAAGAAGTGATTATCGGTGATGAGTATACAGGTAACCTTTATCTTTCTAAAATATACAACTTCCAGGAACTAAAAAAAGAAGCCCTCAAAGTCCTGGATGGAGAAACACTGACAAAGGAAGAAAAACGGAAATACTTCTTAGAAGAATAACATATAGGAGGATTCAAACATGCAAGACCAAAACAAACTAAAAGAATACATCGAACAAACCGGAAAGTTATTAGAGCAGGAAAAGAATCTCCAGATGGAGGAGAGTCTTTTAGAATCGGGGGAAACAGCGGAACTTACGCAGAGACAGGATCGGTTTAATCAGCTATTTGAAGAATGCGAAGAGTTTGAGGAGGAGCCGGATAGTACGTTATGGACGTTATATATGGATGGAGAAGATGCTGTAGATGAGAAACAGATTGCCATTTTTTTAGATAAAGTCGAGGAGATAGGCAGCATTCCTCCTTATAAATATGTAATACGGTATCTGTTTAAGTATCTGCACATTCCTGTTCCATTGGAAAGTATGGAAAATGTATGGAAGTATATTGAAGATGGAAATGGTAAAATTAATGCCGATTTAACAGAGAAAGAAATTAATACTTTTTATAAAAAAGGTTTTGCAGGAGATGAAATAGAAGCGAAAGATATTGTGGATGCCATTTTTTCTATTTTGAAAATTCGCTATGAAGAGAATGGAAATAAGAAAAAGGATAAATGGTCTGCATATTCCTGGAAGCTGCTCAAAAAGCTGGATGGGAAAATGCTGACAGAGTTTGCATTTGGAATTAAGATGAATTATGAGGATTATAAGCTTTTTAGGAAAAAAGTGCTGCGGCAGAGTAGCATTAATTTCTTTAGAAGAGAAGAAATCTTTACCTATCTGGTTTTAAACTATGCAAAAATTTGTCAATGTGATAATTATTACAGTGCATACGAGAGTTTAGAAATGATGTATCCTGTAGAAAAAAAAGACGTGGAGCAGGAAGAGTTATCTACAAGAGAGATTTCTGATTGGTTTAGAACATTTCTTAGTAATCCGGAAGGACATTTAAAAGAAGAATACAGGGGAGTATTGTTTCAAAAGCGTAACTCAGAAATAGCAGAGATACTCTGCACGATTGATTCTTATAAGAGAAAACAGAAAAAGAGATCGGCGGAGAAAGAGTTTTTGGAACAGTGGGACTGTTTAGAGGAGAACATACTTACTTTTGAGAGAGATTGCGTTTCTAAAGAAGAATTAGCAAAGCAGATGGAAGAGGAAGGTTATTTTGGCAAGCAGAAAATTTATCGCTGGCTATATGGGGAGAAAGTTTATAAGCGTCTAAATAATAGAAATATGGATATAAAAGATAAGCAGATGGTGATTTTAAGAAAGGAGAAAGAAGGATATTTCCTCGACAGCAAGGTATTTCTTGATACGCGTATCCGTGATAATACGTTCTCAGCATTTCCGCTGGATGAGGAGAGACAGAGAAATCTGCTTCTTACATTAACTTTCTTAAATTATGTTTTGGATAGTGAAGATTTAAGTAGTGACAGTTATGAAGACCGCATTATGGAGTTTGAATGGGAAGTACATAAAACGGTTCGTGCCTGTGGATTCCAGGGACTTTATAGTGGAAATGCCTATGATGCGTATTTAAAATTGTTACTTTCCTGTGATAGTCCGCTGGAATTATTCCGCTATATTTGGCGCATGAAAACCAGTTATGTAGAGGAATAAAAGTTAGAGATAGAAGAACAAGGATAAAAAAGATAGAAGGATAATAGAACAGAGATAAAAACATAAGGACAAGAAATAAGAATAATAGGAACAAAAGGACAGGAATAAGAGAATGGAAACGAAAAAGGAAAGATGCAGGAAGTCAGAACGGAAAGTAATGCCCGCAGGTGCCAGTTTTTATCTTAATAATATAGAACTTGTCAATGACACTTCAAAAGAAGAGGTAGGGCGTGGCAGCAGCAGTCTGGTGTACTATGGACATATTAAAGGTGGAAATGGTTTTATTGCAGGGACAAAAGTAATTATAAAAGAATTTTATCCAATTTTAAAAAGTACAGATACGGAGATTTTCAGGGAAAAGTCTGGTGAGTTAAAGACTTCAGAGACGACGAAGCAGATGGGAGAATATCAGAGCAGGAAGGCTCAATTTATGCAGGGCATTCAGAATCAGAAAAAACTATCTGATTCTCAGGCATTAGAAATTGGAGTAAAACCGTTTATAGAGGGACAGTGGGGTGACAGTTATTATGTGGTCAGTGACGTCCATCAGGGAGTGGTTTTGTCTGAAGTAGAGTTTAAGACTCTTGAAGAAAAAATTGTTGCAGCAATGAAAGTGATAGAATGTCTGGACATATTGCATGAAAATGGATACCTTATGCTTGATATGAAGCCGGAAAACTTTTTGTGGATAAGTAAGCCGGCAATGGTAAGAATACTCGATGTTGACAGTATTATAAGTCTGAATACAGAAGCAGGAGAACCAGAAAAATTATTCCGAAATAATTTGTATGCAGCACCGGAAATTGAATTTTTGGAAGAAAAGGCGATGGAAGTTTCAGGGCAGCAGTTTTTTAGATATTATAAAAAAATGTTATCGCCCCAGACGGGAATCTATATGGCGGGAATATATTTTTTCCAACTCTTTTTCGGAAAGTTGCCAGAAAAAGCAGGAGAAAAAATACAGGAAGAAGTGTCCCTGAGACAATTTTTGGACTGTTATATACAGGAAAGTCCTGTAGATAAAGAAGAATTAAAAAGTATTGGGGAATCTCTCATTAAAATCATAAAAAAAATGACAATGAGCAGACCGAAAAAGCGTTATCAGTCGGCAGGGAAAGTGATGGAACAGTTAAATCAATTATTGTATACGATTGCCTCTGTCAAGTTAATACCGAAAAAGCAGGCTGCCAAAGCGAATGCTACGTTTTTAGCTTACAATATGCTACAAAAATATCCATTATTTCATTATGCTTTTACGGATGAAAAGAAAATTTTACAATTAAAAATAGCTTTAGCAGGATGTCATGAAATGAGAAGAGAATTTCTTTCTGCACTGATTTCTATAGGGCAAATGCTTTCTGCACAGCTTCATATTTATTTAGTAGATAATGATGCAGAGCTTTTTTGGCAGGACTATACAAGTGCCGATAATAATTATGCATTACAGGAAGCGGTTCTTTGTGAAGTAAACGGCAAAATGACAGTAAATGAGTGGAATACAGAGCTGGTTTCCCGGCCGTTAGCAATCATTCATCTCGTCACAGATAAACTGGAAAAAAGAATAGAAGATATTGTTATAAAGGAAAAATGCAGATATTTTGTTTTAATGAATGAGGATGAAAAGCACAATCAGCAGAATATTAAGAAAATTGCATTGCTTTCTGACCATTTGGAAAAGCGATTTATCGCATATTTTTATGAGCGGGAGGCTTTTGTCGATAGAGACTTTGCAAAGAATATAGATGTTTTTCCAATCAGCACATTACAATTTAGTGAAAACTATAATGAGAGAATGTTTAAAGAGAAGATATATGAGATGGGGCTGCTGGCACATGCCTACTATAATGGATTTATGGAGCCAGATGCCGAAGTGGATATGGAATGGCTGGAAAAGGATTTCAGGAAAGATATTTATAATGTATTATCTTCAGAAAGATGTGCTATCCACAGTATATATAAAGTAGCCAGTGTAGGAATCGACCGCAAAAAGCCGGGAAGAATCAGAAACTATTTTAAAAAAATCAGTAATCCGGTATTTTTAGAACAACTGGCATGGCTTGAGCATTTAAGCTGGAGTGCGTATATGCTTACTTCTGGTGCTTATCAGGCAGATATTTCCTCATTAGATACTTATGCATATGTGAAAAACAATGACTGGAAAAATAAAGAAAATCCACGACATATAGGACATCCTCTGCTGGTTTCCTCGGAGATGGAGAGTTCATTGGGGCTTAAAAGCTGTCAGCAGATGATAGAAAATGAACCTGAATTCTATATTAAAAAATGGATGCAGATGACAGAAAATGAAATTTTAAGCTTAGATAAGCTTGATAGAACCAGCTATGAAATTATACAGTGGTATATTTATCATAAGAAACAATTTCAAATCAGACTGGAAGATTCATATGCAGAGGTAAAACAGGCCGTTATGTTACTTGCGGATAATCAGAAAAGGGCAAAGGCAGAAGAATTATTTTCAGAACTAAAAGCAAGCGGAAAGTTATGTATAGACCATATGGAAGAACGAGAAAAAGGGGATGCAGAGCGGTGGAAATCCGCTTTTGAAAGAATGAGCGATTATGTAAAAGATGCGAAGTTAAATATGGATTTAGATTGTGTTAAAAGAGCAATGCAGCCCGTACTTGATTTTTACAAAGAACGCGATTATAAAGCATTAGACCGGGATATGGTCTGGGCTTCCCTTGATATGCTGTAGTATGTAGTTCAAAAAAAATAATGGAATAAGGCGTTATATAATTCAGAAAAGAAATCAATTAATACTTTTTCTTTTCTGAATTTTTTGTCAGAATATATCTAAAAAGTTCGATTTAAAACCAAAAGTAGTCAGAAAATATCCATTTTCGGAGGTGATATTGAAATAGATAATAGAAACAATATAATGAAACTAACGAATGAAAAGACGGGAGGAAAGAAAGATGTTTTGCGAAAATTGTGGAAATCAGATATCTGATAAAGATATGTATTGCGCATGCTGTGGAGCAAAGATAAACAAAAGATGTGCCGGGCCTTCACAGGATCAAAACTATGTAACACCAGAATGGGAACAGATACCCCCAAATGATCAATGGCCATCGAATCAGGCTAATCCAGTTAGAATGAATCAGCCTGCGCCGATGCCTGCGAATAAAGCGGCTGCTTCGAGCGGTATCCGAAATGTTTATTTTGTTGATTTTTTATGTCGGTTATTTTCTAAAGAAAATATTCCATTATGTATTTATCTGGTAATAAATATGGTAATCATAGGCGGCATAATGTCCGTATTGTTTGTTCTGCCATTACAATGGGGAATGTTATCTGGATTTTTTGTTTATCTGGCAACGATCGTGATTGCTTTATCTCCAATTGGCGAATTTATCGTAAGATTCCAGACAGGATGTAAAAAGATAAAAGATCCGGAAATTATGAGCCGTTTAGAACCATTATTTTATGAAGTATATCAAAAAGCTAAAATGCAGGAGCCATTAATTTCAGATTCTGTAAGATTATATATGAACGATGACGAGTCAGAGAATGCATTTGCAACAGGAAGAAGAACGATCTGTGTAACAAGAGGCCTTTTGAATATGCCAGATGAAGTGATAAAAGCGACATTAGGCCATGAATTTGGACATCTTGCTCATAAAGATACAGATAGATGCCTTTTAGTAGTACTCGGTAATACGGCAATCGCAGGGATTTGTACACTGATTGAACTGGGTGCATTATTTTTCAATATTGTTGCCAGTGTGATGGCAGCATTTACAAGAAATGAAAATAGTTTTATCGTGGCAATGTTTGGAGTATTTTCCAGTGTAGTAATGCTTGGTATTGTTCGTTGTTTTACTAAATTATGGACATGGATTGGTATTCTTTTAGTCATGAAAACAAGTAGAAATAATGAATACATGGCAGATGCCTTTTCCTGCAGATTAGGATATAGGGATTCATTGTGCCTGTTGCTTCAGCATTTTGGAGATGACCATCCAAAAGGCTTATTTGCCAGTCTTGCAAGCAGTCATCCAGAGAATGCGGACAGAATCAATCACATTTTAAATCAGGGTGTTGCTTATTAGAACAGGCAGGAGACAAAACGATTTATATAGTACATAAGAAATATGGGAGAAATCGATGACAGGAAATAATAACACATATTATAAAAGTTCTATGTATGAAGACAGGGGAGAAAATACAGCCCAGGAAATAATTATTGCCTTAGCGATTGCAGTCATTTCCTTACTTCTTGCAGGCGTGATCATAAGTCATTTTTCAGGAAGTCTTTCAAGTGGCAGCTATTATGGTTCAGGAAATAGCTCAGGAAATGGTGGATACAGTAATAATGATGGCAGTAGCGGCGGTGGATATGTAGGAGACGGTACAGAAGATACCGAAGATACCGAAGATTACGATGATACTGACTACGATGATGCAGATGATACGGATGATGGCGAAAATACATATAACGATGGCAGTGAATCTTCAGATGACAGTGAATCTGATGAAGCGTATGAGCCATATACCGATAACTGGAGCATGAACATCAGTGATTGTCTGTCAGTTGATGATTACTATCAGAGAGACAGCGCCGATGGAAGTTTTAGTTTCGCTTATCCGAAATACGTTTTCAATGATGCGGATATAAATGAGGAAGAAAATTATTACGATTACTATTACGAAGACGATAATGGAAACCGCACAATAGAAATGAAATTCTATAGTGAGGATGATTCGGGGGATGCGGTACAAAATGCAAAAGAACTATTTTACAGTATTAGCGGTGAACCAAGTGAAGTTCTTTATCAGGTTGAACCAAAAGATCAGGTAGGTGCTGATGGAATGGCAAGAGGAATCGTGGCCGGAACATATGACGATGAGGGTACTTGTGTTTACATAGTAGCAGCAAATGACGGACAAAAAGATTATATCATGGAATTATATTATCCAGATTCCGCACCAGAATATGACTACGATGACGTGAATTATATCATAGACTGTGTATACCGCTACTGTTCTTTCGCCGGAGGTACCTATAAGCCAAGAAGCCATGAGCTGTTTATGAGGGATGATATGGGGGAGAAGAAGTAGGATAAAGGATTTCAACGGATTAGACGTTTTGGGGAGAAATATATTGTAGATTTTTGGGAAAATGAAGAGGGTGAGACGGAGGTAGATATTTCTTAGCTGGAAGAATAAATATTTAGAAATAATGATTATACAAAAACAAATTACAAGGGAGGAAAAGAAAATGGGATTTTGTACACAATGTGGAAATCAGATTCCTAATAATGAAAAGAACTGTCGCTACTGTGGAGCAGTAAATGAAGGATATGTTCCGCCAAAAGTAGAGCCAAAGCCAACTCCATCTGAGAGACAGGTAAAACCTCAGGCACTTGTTGGATTGAAGTATGCAGAGGGGGAGGTAGAAGTTCGTTCTTATCTTTGTAGTGACATCTATACACCATCTTGCAAAGGATATCTAACTGTCACAAATAAACGAGTGATTTTTCAGGGGGTAGCATCAGGGAGTCGAGTAAATCAAGAGACATGGCTGGATGGTATTTCTGGTATCAATACTTTTTATGGAAAAGATATTAATGTATCTCAAATAATTAAAAGTATCGTTATTATAATTGTTGGATTGCTTGTAATGATGGTCGGTTCAGGAGGTTCCTCTTATGATTCTATGGGAGGAAGCTCGGGTTCGGGGCTCCCATTGGTTATTGGCCTGCTATTTTTAGGCGTGGGAATTGTGCAGCTGGTTTTAGCTTTTCAAAATTGCTTTATTTTAAATATTTATTCTTCAAAGACAACTGGTTCAAGTATTTCTGTTGGAACTGCACCACAAAATATGCTTGGTAATGGGGCGCTATATACTTTAAAAAGCCGTCCGACAGTAGATACTGACCGTATGATTGATGAATTAGGTGCATTAATTCAGGATTTGCAGACATTTGGTGATCAGGCAATTACGAAATGGAAAAATAAATAAAGAATAAATGGCTGTTGTGAAAGCGAAAGATTATGTTTGGGATAATTGCTTTCGCAGCAGCTTTTTAATTATTGGATGAATTTGTACGAGATGGAGAAAGGGAAAAATGAGAAGAATATTGAAATGGTGCAGGTGTGGAAATTGTGGTCAGAAAAAACAGTATAATGAAGTGGTGGGGATAACAGTTGCTAATAGGGAATTAGACGGAAATCCTAATAATAAAATATTTTTTGAAAATTTGCAAATGTGTCCAGTATGTCAGTATTGTTCTTGGGATATAGAAAATATTCCCTCAGATATACAAAAAGAGATTATGGGTTCGGAAAAGTATAAATCTATAGTAGAGGATAGTAATTTTTCAGAATTGGAGAAAAAACTTCGATTAAAAATTCTTTTATCATATGGAGATGAAAATAATCTGGCGAACGCCTATTTACATTTACTGTGGTATTTAGAAAATGATAAAAAAAATGTAATTAAGGAGCGGAGTCAGACAACATATCATTTAAAAAGATATTTAGAAAATAATACAGACATTGATATGGCGTGTATTTATATAGATTGTTGCAGAAGAATGGAAGAATTTGAAGAAAGTAAAGAGAGTATCAGTTCCTTAAAAAATTATGTGGGAAAGAGAGAGCGAATAAAAAAATTTCTGGATTATGAAGAAAGATTATGTATAGAAAAAGACAGTAATGCACACAAAACGGGGGAAATAGAAGGATGATATTTCAATGGGGGCCGTCTTTATTTTTATCAAAGGCAAACGAAGAACTGCAATTTGAAGGTAGGGAAAAAGAAGTAATACAGAAATTTACTTCTAAAATCTGGAATCAATATAGTAATAATCAAAAGATAGGTATATTGCAAAATTTAGAAAATATTCGGGCAAAAAGACAGGGGAGAAGACCTGTTAATATTAAAGAATATAATTTAAAGGAATTTTATGGTGAATACAACGGAAATGAGAACACAATGTTTGTTAATTTAAATCATTCTTCTTATGAAGTTTTAGATACCTATTTACATGAAGCTAGACATGCTTATCAGGAAAAATCGGTAAAAAAGGGAGAAGGATATGACGAACATTCGTTTAATATGATAAAGGCAGAAAATGTAGTAGATGAAAATGGAAATCTCTATAATTATATAGAAGATGGAGTGGGGTATGATACAGCATGTTGCGAGCTGGATGCCAATAATGAGGCAATGAGAACAATGCTTTCTTATAGTGAAGAGTTTGGGAGTGACCCAGAATATCTTAATTATTTAGAAGAAAGAAAAAATCATTTTCAAGATGTGAATGAAACACTTAAAGAAGAACGGGAACAAAGACAGGAAATTCAAAAAGAACAGGCAGAGAAGGCTTATTATCGGGGGGATTTATCGGAAGAAGAATATACAGAAATTAAGGAGCATGTTGAAGAAAATAGGATGGACAGAATGGAAAAAGATAGTCCTTATATAGAAAATTCTTTAGATTATACAAAGGAACATTGTGAAGAATCAGTTGGTCAGGAATTAAGAGAACGAATGACAGATTCAAAAGAAAAATTTGAAAGTGAGATATATAAGAAACATCCGGATAAACAAAAGTTAAATGAATTAAGGCAAGATAATAATCAAAATTTAGAATATATAAAACAACAGCAACAAAGGTATAATAGTAAAGAAAATGAAAAGTTTGACGAGATACAAAAATATGTAAATGAGAATAATCTGACTCCGAGAGAATGTCAGAATGATGAAAAATATCAGGAAATGCTTAATGAGTATTCAACGGCAAAAGAAGAAAATGCTTCATTAAGATATCAGAAGGAAGTATTAGAAGAACAAAATAAACAGATTGACGAGGTGATAACACCTAAAGAAGAACAAGAGGAGAAAAGGCTGCCGCAGGGTGAGGAACAGGAAGAACAGGGGAAAAATATTGCTCGAAGGATGGAAGAAGAGCCAGAACAAATAGTAGCAGAAACAGAAAATGAAGAACTGGGAATGGAGGAGATAGCAGGAGAAGAAGAGCAGGAAACAGAAAACGAAGAGCTGGGAATGGAAGAGATAACAGGAGAAGAAGAGCAGGAAACAGAAAACGAAGAGCTGGGAATGGAAGAGATAGCAGGAGAAGAAGAGCAGGAAACGGAAAATGAAGAACTGGGAATGGAAGAGATAGCAGGAGAAGATGAAACAGAAGCCGAAAATGAAGAAATGGAAACGGATTCTTCATCTGTGGATAGCTCAGAAGGTGAAGACGAGGATGAAGAATATACATATTCTTATTGAATAAATGAAAGTTAAAGGAGAAATAATGGGACAGAATTATATAGAAGAGGTTTTTTCGGGAGATAAATTAATTAATTATTGTCCATATGAAGATGATAAGGCAAGATTTTCATTTGTAGGTACGAACAGGCAGGGAGAAAATATATTTTTTCCAGCAGGTGAACAGCTTTTGTCAAGGCATTTACTTTTATTAGGCGGTATTGGAACTGGAAAAACAAACACATTTAACTATTTAATAGGAAATGTAAGAAACAGTCTTGGTCCAGAAGATGTTATGATTATTTTTGATACAAAAGGAGATTTCTATAAAGAATTTTATTGTCCAGGAGACATAGTAATTAGCAATGATGAAAGAGCATGTGGGGAAAATGGAGTTGATTACTGGAATATATTTAAAGAAATTATGATTGATGGCAGAGTGGAAGAAAACGTATTAGAAATAGCAAATAGTCTTTTTTATGAAAAAATACATTCATCAAGCCAACCATTTTTTCCAAATGCAGCGAAAGATTTGTTTTCGGCAATGCTTCTTCATATAGTGCGGTCAGAAAACTTGGAACATGTCAGGAATAATCAAGATCTAAGAAGTATATTTAATACTTTTTCTGTAGCGGCAATGAAAAAAATACTGGATAAGTATCCTGATTTAAAAGCGATGAGAGCTTACATAGAAGATGAAAAATCAGGGCAGACATTGGGAATTGTAGCGGAGCTTCAGCAGGTCATAAGAGAGATTTTTATTGGAAATTTTAAGAAAAAAGGAAGTTTATCTCTTAGAGAAATTGTGAGGAAAAAAGGTGGGAAGGTCATATTCATAGAATATGATTTGGGAATAGGAAGTATGCTTACACCTATTTATAAAGTATTAATTGATTTTGCAATTAAAGAGGCACTCTGTAGAACGGTTAATGAAGGTAATGTATTTTTTATGATAGATGAATTTAAATTACTTCCTAATTTGCAACATATAGACGATGGAGTGAATTTTGGACGAAGTCTTGGAGCTAAATTTGCGATAGGTATACAGAATATTGATCAAGTTATGGAGGCATATGGTGAAAATCTTGCAAGAAGTATTCTTTCAGGTTTTTCTACGAACATTGCCTTTCGAGTAAATGATGTAAATTCCAGAGAATTTATTAAAAATCTTTTTGGAAGGAATATAAAAATTCAAAGTTATCTTTCTACCATCCAATCAAGAGGACTTTCAGAGCAAATTAGAGAGGGATATGTTGTGGAAGATGCAGATATTACCAAGTTACAAATTGGAGAAGCTATTATTGGAACAATGGGTTGCTCTCCTTTTCGATTTCGGTTTAGAGAGTATCAATCTGGATTTTTCGCAAAGTGTAGATAGAGTATATATATAAATATGAGGAGGGAAAGTACGAATGAAATGCAGACATTGTGGGGCACAGTTATCAGAAACTGCAAAGTTTTGTGGTGTTTGTGGTAGTAAAGTGGAAAGAGAAACAGTAAAACAAGATGGAAACAGTACAATACGAGGTGAAAATTATAATTCAGAGAAAGAAAATGAGAAAAATAAAAAGAATACAGGTGGAAAGAAGGGAATACTTTCGGTTATACTGTTATTATGTGTAATAGTAGCAGGAGCAGGCTTCTTTTATTGTAAAAATAAAGGCGAAGTTACAAGTTTTACTGATGGGGAAAAAAGCAAAAATGCTACTGTAAAAGAATATGAAGATTCTGTAAATGGAGCAAATAATTCTTTTAGTACATATTATGATGGATATATTTATTATAAAATAGGAGCTTATCTGTGTCGGCAAAAAACAGGAGAAGATGATGGAGGAGCGATAATATATTCTTTAAAAGATGAAGATGCTGCTTTTATTATAATGGATGGGAAATTATATATAAATTATCAAGACAAGACAGATAATTTATACAAATTAATTAAAGTAGATTTGCCTACAGATGTAACAATTCTTTCCCAGAACCAGGAAGAAAGCTATCTTTATACAGAAGATGAAATGGTTTATTATTGTACATGGAATTCTGAAGAAAATGTTGAAAAAGGACGCGTAGAAATAATAAATAAACAAGGGAAAAAGACAAAGCTTTTTGATTTTCCCAAAGAGTATATGCAGAGTGCATATTATATGATGGATAGGCGTTATGTGTATTATTATGCAGAAGGTGGAATTAAAAGAATTGATATTACGCAGAAAAATTGTAATCCAGAACTTGTATTAGAAGAAACAAAGAATCAGCAAGTTCCAGATGATTTCCATCCATATAATGACAAAATTTATTACAGAGATGTTTATAGTGATGATCCGACATGGTATGAATATGACATAAAGACAAAAACGAAAAAAGAAATTTTGACAGAATCCATGTTTGAAGAGGAGGGCGGAGAGTTCAGAATAGAAAATTTCAGAGGAGACTATGCGTATGTTGAGAGAGACAGTCAATATGATGAGGATATGGGAGATATATATAGATTAAATTTAAAAACGGGTCAGTTAGAATGGGTTACAGAAAGTTACTATGATTCTAATTGGGATATTTGCCAAAATTATATTGTATTTACGACATATAATGATAGTGATGATGGAACAGAGATAAAATTTAAAAATGTTCTTGAAGATATGTGAAGTCTCAGCAAGAAATACATGAGAAAGAGGAGAAATAAGGAAAAAGATAAAAGAACAATATAGAAGGGGAAATATATGAAAAAAAGAGCAAGAAAGATACAAGTATGGCTTGCCTGTGTATTTGCCGTGATCTTACTATGGAATCTTGGACAAGTGGAGGCAAAAGCCTCCACTGCCCAGGAGGATAATCTCGTTATCATTTATGGTGTCAATGCACAAGGCGAGGCAGAAATGGCGGGCAATGGATTGCTGATTTCAAGCAGCAAGGGGAATCCATATGTAGTCGCAACTGCCTCAAGCCATTGGGAGCAGATGGACAAATATTATGTAGAAGGTCCGGCGGTAGAGCAGCAGGAAATTAATTTTAAGGGAAATAAAGCAGAGGCAGGAGTTTCCGTCTTTCAGACAAATTTAAGTAAGGGAGGCTGTGAAAGTTCCGAGATAGCAGGGTACGATAATTTAAGCCCATATCAGCTTGCCTCCGCAGAGGGAATTGATTTAAGTATAGAGTCAGATTCCATGTCAGATAAAGTAAGCAGTGAGACGACTATGATTGGTTCCGAATACAGCATGGTAAATGATCGAAGATTTGTAAAACTGGAAGAGGAACCTAGTGGAAACCTGATCGGCGGTCCGATTGTCCTTGATGATGGCCGGGTAGCAGGAATCCAGGTAAAAATGGATGATGGATATTACTGGTTTCTGACAATGGATGAAGTCGTAGATATTTTACAGGAAAACAGCGATGGAGAAATCGGCGGGACTCCGATGGATGACAGTAAGATTTTCCTGTACATGATACCAGTATTTGCAGTCGTATTTCTTTTATCAGCGATATTATATTCTTCTTCTGAAAAGAAGAGAATCGCGGCAGGCAAAAAAGAATTTGCCAATGTTCTTGTTCTTGGAGGAGAGAGCGGCTTACAGCTTCGAGGAATCGGCGGTCATTTTAATGACATAAAGTTCCCATTAGAGGGTAAGATTATTTTTGGAAGAGACTCCGCACAATGTTCAGCGGTGTATCCAAAAGAAGTGAAAGGAATCAGCCGTTTACATTGCAGTGTGGAAATAAAGAATGGAAAAGTTCTTCTGATGGATTTAGGTTCTACCTATGGAACATTTCTTTCGGATGGTACGAAATTAGAACCAAATAAGCCGTATTATCTAAATTATGGACAATCTTTCTATTTAGTAGATCCGGCAAACACATTTCGTATTGTTTAAATCAGAAGGAAAGAGGTGAAAAGAAATGAATACGACTTTTTTTCAGAAAGCTTCAGAAAATAAAAGGAGTATCAGTTGGGCAGATATTTTTTCTGATGTCTGGAAGAAACATCGAAAAGATCAGAGAACAGCACTCCTCACGAAAGGAATGGGGTCACATATTCCAGCGCCAAACCGAATGCTTTCCGACTGGCAAAAACCATGGCTGTTTGCCCGTGTATTAATCGCAGGCCTGGTATTATCTGTATTAATTGGAATAAGCTGCGTTATCTTTCCGGGCTATGGAATGCTTCTCATGTTATGTCTGCTTCCTGCTTTTGTAGTGCCATTATCTGTAATGTTATTTTACTGGGAAATGAATATTCCGGGGAACATTTCTATCTATGAAGCATTATTATTAACACTTTTAGGAGGCTGTCTGTCGCTTACAGTAACCGGCATTATGAGAACCGTCTTTCCGGGAATCTCAGAAATTGCTTTCCTTGCGGGTCCACTTCCAGAAGAACTGGCAAAATGCCTGATCGTGACAATATTCCTCTGCCGGAAAAAATATAATTACGGACTGCAGGGAATTTTAATTGGCGGCGCAGTTGGCGTGGGCTTCTCCGCTATGGAATCCGCTGGTTACGCATTACAGATTTTTGATATTGGAATCCAAAATGCGATGGGCACAAATATCATTATTCGCTCTATGGCAGACATTTTAGTGCGAAGAGGAGTCCTTGCTATCGGAGGCCACGTTGTATGGGCAGCTCTCTATGGCGGCGCTCTGGCTCTGATTAAGGGAAAAGGAAAAATGTCACCGAAATGTTTTGCCAATAGTTTATTCTGGCTGACATTCAGTGCAGCATTTCTCTTACATACCGCCTGGAACTTCAGTGCTTCCTATCTCGCAGGCAAGCTGCCAGATTCCCTTGTGGCATCTTTAGTAAAATTTGAAGCAGGAACAGTAACACAGTGGGTAAAATATATCGTATTGATCATACTTGCCTGGCTCTTACTTTTCTACATTATGAAAAAGTCAATCCGTCAGATGGTCAGCGTTGATGAAATGTATCATAATGCAGCCAACAGCGCAGAGGCAGTTATTCAGGGAGTATCTGGATTATTGAACGGAAAAACATATATGCTCACAGCAGGAACACCACTTATTTTTGGACGAAGAACAGAAAAATGTAACGTCCTTTTCAAAAATGAGACAAAAGGAATCAGTAGTATTCACTGCAAAATCAAATGGTATAACGGAAAAGTTCTGATAAAAGACCTTGGTTCAACATATGGTACATGGCTTAACGAGGGAACACGCCTGGAACCAAACAAATATTATGAACTGCCAGATCAGGGAGTATTTTATCTGGGATCAAAGGAAAATATGTTTTTTATGGGGATGAAATAAAAAGAGAATATCTTTATTAGACAGGAGGCACACCATGATACAAACCGAACCCCATCACCTCAGGATGGGCACCAGACTAAACAACAGATATCTTATCCAGGGAGTTCTTGGAGAGGGAGGCTTTGGCATTACTTACGTTGGCATGGACGAGGTATTGTGCCAGAAGGTAGCCGTCAAAGAATTCTTTCCGAGGGGAGCGATTACGAGGAATAATCAGCAGACCAATGAGGTAGTATCCGTTTACGGAACGAAAGCCGCGAATTTCCATCAGGGAGAGGAGAAGTTCCTTCAGGAGGCTCGGACGATTGCACAGTTTAACAATGTAGCCGGAGTTGTGCGGGTGCAGGATTTCTTCCGGGAAAATGGAACGGCATATATTGTAATGGAGTATTTGGAGGGAATTACTTTAAAGCAGTATTTGCAGACGTATGGACCGATCAGTGTCGAAGAGATGCAGAATATATTTGCTCCTATATTGGAGGCGTTAGATAAGATTCACCAAAATGGAGTGATTCACAGGGATATTAGCCCGGACAATATTATGTGTCTGCCGGAAGGCGAAGCGAAGCTGATGGACTTTGGAGCGGCGAGGGATTATACGGATTATAGTGAGGAAGGCTTGTCTGTCATTTTAAAGATGGGATTTGCCCCGATTGAGCAATACGATTCTCACGGAAAACAGGGGCCGTGGACGGACATTTATGCACTGGGAGCGACAATGTACCAATGCCTTACAGGAAGAAAGCCGGATGATGCAACGAAAAGAAGCTTGGAGGACACACTGGTTAGTCCGTCAATGCTTGGAGTACGCATTGCCCCACCTGTAGAATATGCCATTATGAGAGCTTTACAGATTCGGCCTGCTGACCGCTATCGGAATCTCGGGGAATTTTGCGAAGATTTATATAGCGTGGTATCTGACAATACTGTATCTGTTAATATGAATACATTTACCCAGCCAGCAGGGAGTTATGACTGGGGAAGTCCTTCGGGAACGTCCAGTCAGAGCAGGCAACAAGGATATCCGGATGTGCCGCCATACACTCCGCCGCAGCCACCGGTAAAGACAAAGAATTCTACCCCGCTTATCGTAGCTCTTTGCTGTACGTTAACTGCTGTGATTATGATTGGGATAGGTGTTGTATTATTTACAAATTCAAAGAATAGCCAGACAGCCGGAAATACAGCGAGAGCAGAATCGGGGAAAGAAGCGGAAAAAGTAGCAGAAAATACTACTGCTGCAACACAGAGTACAACAGAAAGTAAAGCACAAGATACGCAGCAAAGTACAACCGAGCAGCAGGCGGCAGCGACACAGGCAGCGAGCACAACAGAAGATACTGTGGATACGCAGGCTGTCGGAGCGGATGGCAATGAGGAAATATTTGAAGATACCGATGCTTCTGCGGATTACAGCGAATGTCTCAGCCTTGATAATTATACATACTTGGAAAGTCCTGATGGAGATTATACATTCTATTATCCACAAAATGTTTATAATTACGCATATTATGACGGAGACAGTTGTATTTTTACCTCTGATGATGAAAATGACACGGTGAAGTTTATCCGTAAAGATAATACATCGGGAAGCCCGGCACAGGGAATGGAAAATCTATATAATTCCTATACGAATCTGTCTCAAAAAGAAAAGATTTTATTCCGAGAGGAAACGGACGAACGTGGATTTGCCCGAGGCGTATTAAGTGGAATCACAGACAACCAGAATGTATATGCATCTATCGCAGCAAATGATGACTATGTATATATCATGGAGGTATGCACCAGTTTTCAGCATGATTCTACGAAATCAACATGGGTAGAATATTATATAGACTGTATGTATCGGTATTGTAGTTTCAGCAGGAGAGTCGGTGATCCGAGAAGCTATGATGAGTATATGGAAGATCAGTAAGCGGAATTGACGATGAAGCGGCATGATTAGTGTATTTGGAGGAAATATGAAAAAAGAAAAAACTAATAATAGCAGTAGTAATCATTTGCTGTGTAATTGGTGCAGATTTTATATATTGGGTCTCTCTGTGTTTTATTTTTGTCTTGGAACAATAGCCCGACAGCCCCGATCCAGAAATATAAGAAGCAATTTTCGGTAATTCCGATATCGGGTAGTTCACACAAGGTTGATGAAATCTGAAAACGCTCAAAAAAAATAATAGAATAAGGTGTCATATAATTCAGGAAAGAAATTAATTCATACCATTTCTTTCCTGAATTTTTTGTCGGGATATATCTAAAGATGTAGATTTGAAACTAAAACCAGTCGGGAAATGTCTATTTTCGGAGGTGATATTGCAATAGAGGACAGAAACCATATAATGAAGTTAATGAGAGAGGACGGGAGGAAGCCAGTACCGGTAAACCATCAATGGTCAGGAGATCATAACATCCAAACACCGGTGAATAATCAGTGACCAGGGAATCAGAGCACCTCTATGTATTTATCTGGTGATAAATATGGTGATTATCGGCGGCATAATGTCAGCAATGTTTAACTTATCTTTACAGTGGGGAATGTTATCCGGATTTTTTGTTTATCTGCAACGATTTCAATTGCCTTGTCTCCAATCGGGGAATTTATCGTAAGATTCCAGACCGGCTGTAAAAAGATAAAAGACCCGGAAGTTATGAACCGTTTAGAACCGTTATTCTATGAGGTATATCAGAAAGCGAAGATGCAGGAACCACTGATTTCTGATTCTGTAAGATTATACATGAATGAGGATGAGTCAGAGAATGCATTTGCGACAGGACGAAGAACCATCTGTGTGACAAGAGGACTTTTAAATCTTTCGGATGAAGCAATAAAAGCGACTCTGGGACATGAATTTGGACATCTTGCACATAAAGATACAGACCGGTGTCTTCTTGTAGTTCTTGGCAATACAGCAATTTCCGGGATTTGTGTGTGTATCGAAATGATTGCATTATTTTTCAATATCGTTTCTACGGTGATGTCCATATTTACAAGAAATGAAGACAGTTTTTTCGTAGCGATGTTTGGCGTATTTTCCAGCGTAGTAATGCTTAGTATTGTCCGCTGCTCTTTTGCAGGAGGTAGCTATAAACCAAGAAGCCATGAGCTGTTTTTGAAGGACGATATGGGGGAGAAGAAATAGAGTGAGTATGGGAGGAAGTTGCATATGAGATGTAGACAATGTGGAGCAGAGATTTCTGAGAATGCCAAGTTCTGTGGAGTATGTGGGAAAAAGGTCGAAAAAGAAGTTGTACAACCACAACAGGAAGAAAAGAAAAACGTTAAAGTAGAAAAGAATCAAAATACTGGGAAAAAATCAAAAGGAGGAATTGCTGCGCTGCTGATTATCCTATGTATCTGTGTTGCCATTACAGGATTTATCATTGGACGGAAAAAAGAAACGGCATCTTCGGATAGTGGGAATTCAGTGATAAGTAAAATAAAAGGAGAAAAAAAGGAAGAGGATATCAATGGCGCATGGAATGAGTTCAGTCAATATTATAAAGGATATGTTTACTATATAAAACAACTGGCTTTAGATGAGAATGAACTGTATCGTCAAAAGGTAGATGGGGGAGAACTTGTTGGCGATGAAGAAGAAGTGTGGTATGCCCCATACTCAGAGATTAGAAGTTTTTATATATATAATGATCAAATTTATTTCGCTTGTAACTGCTACGGGGAGTCTGAAGATTCATCGGAATATGAATGGGATATATATACAGTAAATTGTAATGGGGATGATTCAGAGATTCTATATCATGCACAGAATTATGCAACGATGCGAATGTATGGAGAAAATTTATATTGTCTTGTAGAACCGGATGAAGGAAATTATTACATAGAAAAAGTAACAACAAAAGGGGAAGCTACCAAAATGTTTGATGTACCAGAAGAGTATATGAATATGTATATGAGGTGGTATGGAAAGTATTTGTACAGTCTGGATGGCGATGAAATTACCCGAATTGATGTTACAAAACAAAAATGTGTTAAGGAAGTGGCAGTAAAAAAAGAAGTAGCTGAAAACATTGTAGCTGATTATATGGTAAGTGGAAATAAAATTTATTACACAGATGCATCACAAGATGGGGGTGAGTATGGCTACCGGAACTGGTATGAATACAATATGGATACAAAGAAAGAGAGGGAAATTCTTAAGGAAGATATGTTTCCATATTCCGGGGATTCATTTTATATCGAAAACTGTGTTGGGGATAATCTTTATGTAGTCAGAAGTGATTCGGATGGTGCTGGCGGACAAAAAATGTATCGCTTAAACTTAAAAGATAATAAATTGACATTTATACGGAGCAGAGATACGGAGTATTCAGATGAATGGGAGGTTTGCGGAGAATACATTGTAAACAGATGGGAAAATGATGATGGAGAGACGGGAGTAACTATTTTTCCGATGGAGGAATAATTATTAAAAATAATTAGGATATTAATTTTATGACAAGAGGAGGAAAAGAAGATGGGATTTTGTACACAGTGTGGGAATCAGATTCCAAATACTGAAAAGAATTGTCATTATTGTGGTGCGGTAAACGAGGGATATGTTCCGCCAAAAGTAGAGCCAAAGCAGGCAGCGCAAGATTACAATGCCAGACAGGAAAATCATATGGAAGCGCAAAAGTTTGCCGGACTGAAATATGCAGAGGGAGAGGTAGAAGTACGGACGTATCTTTGCAGTGACATTTATAGTCCATCCAGCAAGGGCTATCTGACAGTCACAAACAAAAGAGTGATTTTTCAGGGAATGTCCTCTGGAAGCAGAGTAAATCAGGAAACATGGTTAGATGGAATTTCCGGCATTGATGCTTTTTATGGAAAGGACGTTAACATATCGAAAATAATCCGAAGTATTGTCCTGATGATCATCGGCTTAATTGTAATGATGGCCGGTTCGTCAAGTGCATCCTATGATGGCATGGGAGGTGGTTCTGGCTCAGGAATCTCCCTGATCATCGGATTACTGTTCTTAGGAATTGGAATCTTACAGTTAGTATTAGCATTTCAGAATTGTTTTATCTTAAGTATCTATTCCTCAAAGACGATTGGCTGTAGCATTTCTATTGGAAGCGCACCACAAAATATGATTGGAAATGGTGCCCTTTATACATTGAAAAGCCGCCCGACAGTAGATACAGACCGCATGATTAACGAATTAGGCGCATTAATTCAGGACCTGCAGACATACGGGAATCAGGCAGTTGTGAAGTGGAAAAAGAGATAAAGAATAGAGTGTGTTTGAGAAATCATTTCTGCAAGTTACCTGTTAATTTACAGAAAGATTTTTCAGGCATGCTCTTATATTGCTTTCGCGGCAGCTTTTTGTTTTCTATCTGCGTTTGTATGGAGACAAAGCAATGGAAGTAAAAGGATATACAGAAAAAATAAGGAGAATAGGGAAAAATGAAAAAACAAAAACTAATAGTGGCAGCAGTGCTTATCTGTGGTATTATATTATGTATATGGGGAGCCAACATACTTCATAATTCTTCAAAGCAGGAAGAGACTGTGTCGTCAGAGGAAAGCAGCACGACAAGTACGACAGCATACCAGACAGAGACGACAACGCAGACAACAACACAGGCAGATACCGAAGAAGCCTATTTTGAGGAAGACACCGAAGAAGAAGTACAGATAGAAAATACAGTAAAAGAATTAGTGAAAGACGCAGGCAAGACATCTCCGGAAGGTGAGAAGGCAGTACAATGTTATATAAGATTTTTACAAGATGATTATGCAAAGTACTATGATATCGCAGACATTGACGGAGACGGAATCCCTGAATTCTTTGTTTTAAATCCGAACAGTAGTGCCGCCATGTACAGGTATAACGCCAAAAAGGATAAAGTGAAAAAGCTCCACAGCTATCAATTAGGACGAGCCAGTGTAATGTATTATTCAAAAGAAAAGCATCAGGTTGTTTTCGTAACAGCAGATACCGGTGGCGGGGAATTTGACACTCATGAATATACAGACGGAGAATTAAACAAGATAGAAACATTAGTATTTCACAACGGAAAGCATGATGAAGAAGGCTACCTTTATAATGGAGAGAAAATCTCTATGGAGGAGGGGGATAACTATATTGAAAACTTACGGGAACACTATCAGTCATTGAGAGGAAAAGGTAGAAAGTGAAAAGGTAGAAAGTATGGAAGAAAACTTATATTGCCTGCGAAAGGGAACCAGACTCATCGGCCGGTATACTATTGAGAAAGTATTAGGTCAGGGAGGATTTGGCATCACCTATCTTGGCATGGATGAACTGCATAAGAAGAAAGTTGCCATCAAAGAATTCTTCCCACAGGGAATCGTGACGAGGAATATCGAGTATGAAGATACCGTAACAGTCACCTTAGTTGGGGAAAAAGAGAACTATGATAAAGGAAAAGAGAGATTCTTAAAAGAAGCGCAAACAATGGCAATGTTCAGCAAAGATAAGGGAATCGTTAAGGCGTTAGACTTTTTTGAAATAAACAACACAGCCTACATTGTCATGGAGTACTTAGAGGGAGTTACTTTAAAGCAGTATTTAAGAGAAAACAAAAGAATCGATGCCGAAGATTTAGTGGAATTGCTCGTACCATTAATCGAAGCACTTGACGAAATACATAGCCAGGGAATGATTCACCGAGATATCAGCCCAGACAATATCATGGTACTTCCAGATGGCAGAATAAAATTAATGGACTTTGGAGCGGCAAGAGACTATACAGAATTTGGAGAAAAAAGCCTTTCCATTGTTCTAAAACCGGGATATGCACCACCAGAACAATATCAGACACATGGAATACAGGGACCGTGGACCGATATCTATGCCCTCTGCGCCACTATGTATAAGTGTATCACCGGAGAGAATCCACCAGATGCGATAGATCGATTAGTAGACGATTACCTTAAAAAGATATCCGAATTTGGCATCGCCATTCCACCGCAGGAAGAGGCGGCTATTATAAAGGGAATGAGCGTGTCCGCGAAAGACAGGTATCAGAATATCAAGGATTTTTGTGAAGATTTATACGGTGCTTATGAAGAAAGACCTGTGCCTGAAAATAAAGAGAGCGAAGTAGAGATTGAAACTAGCAGCGAGATAAAAGTAACAGAAATAGCTGAACAACAGAAATCGCAATATATACTTCGTAATCCTAAAGTAGAAGATGATTCTTCCACAGAATCGGGGAAAAAAGTAACTTGGAACTGCCTGTGGTTTGGAAGTTACCCTCAGAGTCAGATTACAGCAGAAGATGGAGAAATCTATACTATTTTAACTAATATAGACAATTGGAATAAAAATGGGGACGTGATAATAGAAAATACTAAATATCATAAGACAGAAAAAGATTATTTTAAGTATGAGCCAATTAAGTGGAGGGTATTACAATCTGAAAACGGAGAAGCCTTTTTATTGTCCGATGTTATTTTGGATAAGCAACTCTATAATGAAAACGATAAATATGTTACATGGGAAAAAAGTTCACTAAGAGCATGGCTAAATAAGAAATTTATAAAGAGAGCCTTCATTGATGAAGAAAGAGAAAAAATTAATATAACAGAGATAATAAATCAAGATAATCCAGTTTATGGAACAGAAGGCGGAAATAATACTTTTGATAAAATATTTTTATTGTCTTTATCGGAAGTAAGTGAACAACAGGATGGTGAAAAATATGGATTTCTGGATGACGAGATAAGGGCATGCGGAAAGAGTGATTTTTCTAAAACAGGAAGTTGGTGGTGGCTCCGCTCGCCGGGCTATGCGAGCGATAGTGCAGCCGTAGTGAGTAGTCGTGGCTGGGTCGCCAGGAGTGGCCGTGATGTCTACTATTTTTATGACGGGGTGCGTCCCGCTTTGCACCTGAATCTTTCCTCCCCCCACATCTTCTCCTACGCAGGAACCGTCTCCTCCGACGGAACTAAGAACGAAGTCCCTTACAACACCAGAACCAGACTTGTTCAAAAATAAAGAAGGCAACAGCCAGAATATAAACATCTATCCCATAACAACAAACAATCCAACCAAGAAAGGAGAAATCCATGAAAAAAACAAAACGACTCATCACAATCCTAACCCTGTTAATCGCCGCAATATTCTTTATCAACTCCGCCAATCTCCCAGCCGGAACCGTACAGGCAGCCTCAAAAGGAACATATCGCGCTATCTTGCAGGCATACAGGAAAAATGATTACCGCAAGGTACAAAGACTTAGCAAAAAACTTCCGAAAAAAGCAAATGAAAAGTGTGCCAGAAAACTAAATGCCAAGTACAGAAAGGCTGCGAAAAAAGTCACTGGGAAAATGAGAAAATGGAATGGTGTGAAAAATTATATACCAGGCGTCCATTGGTATGCATTTAGCGATATTAATAAAAATGGAAAGCCAGAATTAATTGTGAAATATGGCGGTGTCGAGACAGAAACCACAATATGGGTATACGAGTATAAAGGTGGAAAATATAAAAAGGCTAAGGGCGGTGTTTACGAAACCTGGTATCCATCCTTATATAACTATACAAGTGGAAATGGATTCGTTTTACAGGAAAGAAGAGTTTCAGAAGATTACTGTGAGATAGTTACACTGGTCACATTAAATAAAGGCCGCATTAAGGCAAAGATTATAAGGGAGCGTTATTTTAATTCTCCAAAACAGAAAACGACAATGCCATGCCAGATTAAAATACATACACGATAAGGAGGGAAAAATACACTAACACACAATTTACTACTTGAAAGAAAAAATTCCAATTTGTTTCATTGAAAATATGTCGGACAAAGGAAATAAAATTACAGTAGTGATAACCTCTTTAAGAAAGGAAAAAGTATGGAAGAAAACTTATATTGCCTGCGAAAAGGAACCAGGCTCATAGGCCGATATACCATTGAAGGCGTATTAGGCCAGGGAGGATTTGGCATCACCTATCTTGGCATGGATGAACTGCATAAGAAGAAAGTTGCCATCAAAGAATTCTTCCCACAGGGAATCGTGACGAGGAATATCGAGTATGAAGATACCGTAACAGTCACCTTAGTTGGGGAAAAAGAGAACTATGATAAAGGAAAAGAGAGATTCTTAAAAGAAGCGCAAACAATGGCAATGTTCAGCAAAGATAAGGGAATCGTTAAGGCGTTAGACTTTTTTGAAATAAACAACACAGCCTACATTGTCATGGAGTACTTAGAGGGAGTTACTTTAAAGCAGTATTTAAGAGAAAATGAAAGAATCGATGCTGAAGATTTAGTGGAATTACTCGTACCATTAATTGAAGCACTTGACGAGATCCACAGTCAGGGCTTAATCCACCGTGACATCAGTCCGGATAACATCATGGTACTGCCCGATGGCAGAATAAAGCTAATGGACTTTGGAGCGGCAAGAGACTACACCGAATTCGGAGAAAAAAGCCTTTCCATTGTACTAAAACCGGGATATGCCCCACCAGAACAGTATCAGACCCATGGCGTACAGGGACCGTGGACCGATATCTACGCCCTCTGCGCCACCATGTATAAGTGTATTACCGGAGAGAATCCACCAGATGCGATAGATCGCTTAGTGGACGATCACCTTAAAAAAATATCTACATTCGGAATCACTGTTTCACCGCAGATAGAAGAAGCAATCATAAAAGGAATGAGCGTTGCGGCAAAAGACCGATATCAGAATGTCGGGGACTTCTGTGAGGACTTGTATGGTGGATATGAGGAAAACAGTGAACCAGAAGCGGAAGAAAGTCAGAGTCAGGTAGAACCTGAAACAGCAGAACAGAGTGTTGAAGATAAGGCGGATATGCTGAAAGAAGGAATTCCACAAAGTAAATACTCCACAACAGAATCGGTTCTGGAAAATGAAGATTTAATATCTAAGGAACTGTCAGAAAATGCAGGCTTAACATCTGAGGAAAATGAAGCGGAGGCTGGAATAGAGTCGGAAACGAGTAATGCAGGTAATAAAGTGCCGGAACAGATTCTGGAAAAAGAGAAAGAAAAGTCTGCTGAAATATCAGAGGATACGGCGAAAACAGTAAGTGATAATAAAGCAAGAGAAAACCAAGAAAGAAATAATACTCAGACGGAAACGACAAAGAAACAGAATTCAACAAAAAAGCCGAAGATATTTGCAGGAGCAGCGGTTATTCTGATAGCACTTCTTATATTTGCAGGAATAAAAATGTCGGGAGAAAAGAAAATAGAATTGGGAACGGACCCGTTTTCTTATAAGATTGAGATTGAAAATCAGGTATATGCTTTCCCAACAAAGGTATCTGCTTTCACTGATAATGGATGGAAAGTTGATTCAAAGGCAAATACTTCAGATGAATGGATATTATTACAAAAAGATGGAAAGGAAATAGAAATATCAGTAAATGACGATTATGAGATAAAACTGGAAAAACGTAAGGTTAATGGTGTATCTACTACGGGGCTAAATAGTCCTCCGCAAATAAAGCTTCCTGGGGGACTTACAATGAATAGTACATTAGATGATCTAGAAGAATGGTTAGATAATAAGTTTGAGTGGGATTATAATGAATATAAATATGAGGGGAAGGATGGATGCATATATATTGGCTATGATACAGATGAAAATAGAGTTACTTACATATCAATCTGGTCATACAAATAATTATTTGTGATTGATTTGAAAGAGTGTATAAATTATCCGATAATGAATCATTTCATTTTGCTTTAAAAGTAAATAAGTTTTTGTAAGTGAGAAATAAGTTATAGAGATAAAATAAAGGAAAGAGAGGAAGATATTTATGAAAAAATCTGTAAAAAAAGTAATGAAAACAACAGCCATCTTACTATTAGCCATCCTATTTGCCAGTTCTCCCGCGATAAGCCCGATTACCAGTAAAACAACCATAGAAGCAGAAGCTTCTGCAAAGTCGGATAAAGCAGTAAAGAATGCAAGAAAATGCTATTATTCCACAAGGAAAAATCTGCGAAGATATAAAAAAGTAAGGAATGGAAGCACCAGTACAGATTACTGGAGTAAAAATAAACTGGTATTTTCAGAGATTAAACCTGACAAATGGGATTTCCTTTCTATAAAAAATACAGTTTGTGAGTATTACTATTCAAAAAGCAAACTGGTATTTGCATTTGCTTACCAGAAAAAGGGAAGAAAGGTAAAAGAGTATCGTGCTTATTATATGGGCGGTAAATGTTACCGATACATTGGACCGAATAAAAAAGTGCATACCTATGGTTCGGGAAAGAGTTATGAACGTATGTCAGGAATGGCAAAGAAATTATATTATAAAGGAAGGCGTAATATTGAGTTGGCGTACGAAGCGAATGAACCAATTGGAAATAAATAGCATATCAGATTGGATATAGGAATATGAAGCGTCATTTAAGAGGAAAAAGGTAGAAAGTATGGAAGAAAATTTACACTGCCTGCGAAAAGGAACCAGACTCATAGGCCGCTACACCATCGAAGGCGTATTAGGCCAGGGCGGCTTTGGTATCACCTATCTAGGCATCGATGAACTGCACGAGAAAAAAGTTGCCATCAAAGAATTTTTCCCACAGGGAATCGTAACGAGAAATATCGAGTATCAAGATACCGTAACGGTAACTTTTGTCGGGGAAAAAGATAACTACGAAAAAGGAAAAGAGCGATTCTTAAAAGAAGCCCGCACGATGGCAAAATTCAGTAAAGATGAGGGAATCGTCAAAGCTTTAGACTTCTTTGAGATAAACAATACTGCTTATATCGTTATGGAATATTTAGAAGGCATTACTTTAAAGCAGTATTTAAGAGAAAACCAAAGAATAGCACCAGAAGACTTGATAGAACTGCTCGTACCATTAATTGAATCCCTCGATGAAATACATAGCCAGGGAATGATTCACCGAGATATCAGCCCAGACAATATCATGGTACTTCCAGATGGCAGAATAAAATTAATGGACTTTGGAGCGGCAAGAGACTATACAGAATTTGGAGAAAAAAGCCTTTCCATCGTCCTAAAACCGGGATATGCACCGCCAGAACAGTATCAGACACATGGAATACAGGGACCGTAGACCGATATCTATGCCCTCTGCGCCACCATGTACAAATGTATCACAGGAGAAAATCCGCCAGATGCGATAGAGAGGGTAATGGACGATTCCCTGAAAAAGATATCCGAATTTGGCATCGTCATTCCACCGCAGGAAGAGGCAGCTATTATAAAGGGAATGAGCGTGTCCGCGAAAGACAGGTATCAGGATATCAAAGATTTTTGTGAAGATTTATACGGTGCTTATGAAGAAACACCTGCGTCTGAAAATAAAGAGAGCGAAATAAAGCCGGATTTAATAAAAGAAAATGTAGAAGACAAGGTGGATACATCGGCAGAAGAAACTCCAGAAAGCGGATCTTTAGCAAGTGAGGAAGATGTAGAATCGGAGAAGGTATCAGCTAAAGAAAATAGGGAGTCTGTTTCTCAAAAGAAGATTGACAGGGAGAGCCTTAAACAATGTGAGAACAGGGAAGAAACTTCGGTACAAAAAGTGAAATCAGAACCAGATAATAAAAAACAGAGTCAACCAAAAAAGTTCTTTGGTAAAGCAGTGTTAGCAGTAATTTTGTGTATTTTATTGGTGGGTGGTGGTGTCAAGTTTTATTCTGATAAAAAAGAACAGCAAATAGCGGAACAGAAGAAACCGCAGTATACACTTCATAATCCTAAAATAGAAGATGTTTCTTCTGTAATATCAGGGCAGAAAAAAGTAACTTGGGACTGCCTGTGGTTTGGAAGTTACCCTCAGAGCGAGATTACAAAAAAAGATGGGGATATTTATACTACTTTAAAAGATACAGATAATTGGGATAAAAATGGAGATGCGACAATAGACAGTATTAAATATCATAAAACAGAAGCAGGTTATTTTAAGTATGAACCAATTAAGTGGAGAGTACTACAATCTGAAAACGGAGAAGCCTTTTTATTGTCTGATGTTGTTTTGGATAATCAAGCCTATAATGAGAACGATGAAGATATTACATGGGAAGAAAGTTCATTAAGAACATGGCTAAATGGGGAATTTATAAATAGGGCTTTTTCTGATGAAGAAAAAGAAAACATTAATATAACAGAAATAGTAAATCAGGATAATCCAGATTATGGAACAGAAGGCGGAAATAATACTTCTGATAAAATATTTTTACTGTCTTTATCAGAAGTAAGTGAACAACAGGATGGTGAAAAATATGGATTTCTGGACGATGGGATGAGGGCATGCGAAAATAGTGCCTTTTCTGATGATTTAGATTGTTGGTGGCTCCGCTCGCCGGGCTACTATGGCGATAGTGCGGCCGAAGTGGATTATTATGGCTGGGTCGACGGGGATGGCCGTAGGGTCACTTATAATAGTGCCAGTGTGCGGCCCGCTTTGCATCTGAATCTTTCATCCTCCAATATCTTCTCTTACGCAGGAACTGTCTCATCAGCCGGAACTAAGAACGAAGTCCCTTACAACACCAACACCAAACTTGTTCAAAAATAAAGAAGGCAACAGCCAAAATATAAATTTTTATCACATAACAACAAACAACCCAACCAAGTAGAAAGGAGAAAACCATGAAAAAAACAAAGCGACTCATCGCAATCCTAACACTATTAATCGCCGCAATATTCTTTATCAACTCCGCCAATCTCCCAGCAGGAAGCGTACAGGCAGCCTCCACATCTTCCATGAAGAAGGCCTATAAAAAATACCTTACCAAAAGTGTAAGCGGGAAAAAGTATTACAAAGTAGTAAATATCGGTGACTGAAATAAGCCGGTTCTATTGATCGGAACTTATAAAGGTTTCGGAAAAGGCAGTTACACCGGCTGTAATGTTTACTATTATAAGAGTGGAAAAGTAAGAAAAGTAGGCAGCCTGAGCGATGGCAGAGACATTGCTCTCTATACAAAGAAAGGCCAGAATTATATCAACAGTGGTCTTTCCGATGAAGCACTTTATTTATGCGTGAAAGATGGAAAGTCCTATTTATGCGCATATTACAATAGCCACAATTGGAAAATCGACCCGGATGATAAATACGAAAAATGCGTAATTAAAAAAGGTGGAAAAGTCATTAAAAATTATGGCTATATGGATGCAAAACAGTATAATACAGCAAAAAACAGCTATCGATACAGAAATACAGTAAAGTTTGTGAAAAATACCAGGGCAAACAGAAGAAAGATATAAGTTTTAAAAATAAAGCGTATATTTTTTCATCGAACTGAGTTAACCTTGCAAACACGTTCTAAAACAGGAGTCAGTAAGAAAAGTAAAAGAATACCGGGCTTATTATATGGGTGGCAAATGTTATAGATATATCGGCCCGGATAAAAAAGTACATACTTATGGAACAGGTAAAAAACAAAATCGTATGACGAAAATGGCAAAGCAATTATATTTTAAGGGAACATATAATTTGCATTTTGTTTATTAAAAAATGATATAGCAAGCGAATAGATACGCCCTGCATTAGTGGTCTTTTCTAATGCAGGGCGTGATTAATAGCAGTATTTTCTGGATGGTGTTATTATTTATACAATGTTGGTAATAAAAAAATTTTTAATTCATTTTACTGGAAATACATTTAAATATAGAATAAAATTATAGTTACATAACATTTTTTTGGAGGAGAAAGGCATGGAAGAGAACTTACACTGCCTGCGAAAGGGAACCAGACTCATAGGTCGATATACGATTGAGAAAGTATTAGGTCAGGGTGGATTTGGAATCACTTATCTTGGCATAGACGAATTGCATGAGAAAAAAGTCGCCATCAAGGAATTTTTTCCACAGGGAATTGTAACGAGAAATATCGAGTATGAAGATGCTGTAACAGTAACTTTTGTCGGGGAAAAAGATAATTATAATAAAGGAAAAGAAAAATTCTTAAAAGAGGCCCGAATCATGGCGAGGTTCAGTAAGGATGAGGGAATTGTCAAAGCACAGGATTTTTTTGAGATAAATAATACCGCTTACATTGTTATGGAATATCTGGAAGGTATTACTTTAAAGCAGTATTTAAGGGAAAATGAAAGAATAGAACCGGAAGAATTATTGGAATTGTTTGTACCATTGATTGAATCTCTTGATGAAATACATAGCCAGGGATTAATTCATCGGGATATCAGTCCGGATAATATCATGGTACTTCTTGGCGGGAAAATAAAGTTAATGGATTTTGGGGCAGCCAGAGATTACACAGACTTTGGAGAAAAAAGTCTTTCCCTTATTTTAAAACCGGGATATGCGCCGCCGGAACAATATCAGACACATGGAGTACAAGGACCGTGGACAGATATTTATGCCCTTTGTGCCACTATGTATAAATGTCTTACAGGAGAAAATCCGCCTGATGCGATAGAGCGAGTTATGGATGATAATTTAAAAGAAATATCCGAATTTGGTATCCCTGTTTCAAAACAGATGGAGGAAACGATAATAAAGGGAATGAGTATTTCTGCCAGAAACAGGTATCAGAATATAGAAGAGTTTTGTGAAGATTTGTATGCGTTGTCTGAAGAAACACTTACACTTGAAGAGGAAGAAAGTAAAGTCGAGGAAACTTTGATAGAAGAAGATATGAAAACTTTTTCTCAAGAAGCAGAGGAAGAGAAAAAATATGTACTTCATAATCCGAAAATAGAAAATGATCCATTTGTGAAATCAGGGAAAAAGGTAATCTGGGATTGTCTGTGGTTTGGAAAATATCCACAAAAGCAAATTACACAGGAAGACGGGGCGATTTACTCTGTTTTAAAAAATGAAATAAATTGGGATTTAAATAATGATGTTATAATAAATGGCAGTAAATATCATAAAACAGAAAATAATTATTTTAAGTATGAACCAATTAAATGGCGCGTACTACATTATGAGAATAGCGAAGCTTTTTTACTGGCAGATGCTATTTTAGATAGCCAGCCATATCATAGCGAGAAGGAAGAAATCGATTGGGAGAAAAGTTCAATAAGGGCATGGCTAAATAATGAATTTATAAATAAAGCTTTTTCTAATGAGGAAAATAAAGCAATCAATACAGTAGAACTAATCAATAAAGATAATTCTAAATATGGAACTCAAGGAGGAAAAAATACTTCTGATAAACTGTTTTTATTGTCAGTATCAGAAGTAGATGAGACAGAAGAAAGCAAAGAATATGGATTCTGGGATAAGAAAACAAGAAAATGTAAAAATGATAACTTTTCTGAAGAGACATATTTTTGGTGGCTTCGTTCCCCGGGCAATAGCAGTCATGATGCAGCAGGAGTATATTATTATGGATGGGTCTTTGGATATGGTTATGATGTTCAAGAACCTGCAGGTGGCATTCGTCCGGCCTTGTACCTGAATCTTTCATCATCTGATCTTTTCTCCTACGCCGGAACTATATCCTCAGAAGGGACCGAGGATGCAGTTCCTTATAATACGAAAACCAAACTTGTTCAAAACTAGAGTGTGTTTGAAAAAGGCAATTGACATTAAAAAAATTTTATAAAATGATATAGTATAATCCAATTGAGAACAATCAGTAATCTATTTTGGCTATCATTTGTTTGCACATAATTTATTTGGAGGATAAACAGAGTAGCCATGAAAGGAGCGAAACTTATGGCAGTAATTGGCGCGGTTCTTGGAGATATAGCAGGTTCACAATTTGAGTTCAACAGACCAGAGAATCTGGATTACAAACATTGCGAGTTATTTACAAGCAGATGCTCTTATACCGATGACACGATAATGACTCTGGCGGTGAAAAAAGCGATTTTAGAAAATGCAGATTTTACAAAAACAATGCGTGAAATCGGACAACCTTATCCTTACTCAGGATATGGCGGAAGATTTTATGAGTGGATGTACGGCGAAAATCCGAAGCCATATAATAGCTTTGGAAATGGCTCGGCAATGCGTGTCTCCTTTGTTGGAGAACATTTTGATGCATTAGAAGATGTAATATCTATGGCAGAAAAATCTGCGGAAGTGACGCATAATCATCCAGAAGGAATCAAAGGTGCCGTAGTAACGGCTGTCTGTATCTGGATGGCCCGTCACGGAAAAACAAAAGAAGATATTTTCCAGTATGTATTAGAACAATATCCAGCAGAAAAATATGAATTCAGTATTGCTGTCCCTCTTGATGAACTGGAAAAAATATATCAGTGGAACGAGACTTGTATGGGAAGTGTACTAGCAGCAATGTGCTGCTTTTACGAAAGCGATTCCTACGAGAGCTTCCTCCGCAATGTATTCCGCTTAAAATGTGATAGCGACACACTCGCAGCAATCGGCGGAGCCGTAGCAGAAGAGTACTATGGGTGGACTGGATTCTATAACGAAGATGAACTGCTCAAAAAATATCTTGATGCAAATTTATACAATTTAGTAAAACTTTTATAGCGGCTATCCACTCCAAATCAGTTGAAAAAGATTTGTGGATAGGGAAAATGATATTATAATAATGTCTTGCGTGTCAATTCTTAATATTTCATTTTATCCTCTTACAGCAAGAAGACTCCGACCTCTAAGGTGGGAGATGAATTGC
>ERZ1673752.438-NODE-438-length-72858-cov-17.540610_pt1 | contig 72858 bp, 52 predicted proteins | sample MGYA00580195_ERZ1673752 | MGnify/ENA primary metagenome ERZ1673752 (study PRJEB41218, sample SAMN15661744) | gut metagenome | host: Homo sapiens | place: Canada: London | collected 2015-08-20/2019-03-30 | study: EMG produced TPA metagenomics assembly of...
AGCTACAGTTTAGCTTGAGCAAGGAGTGGTCTGCAGATACAGAGATGCTTGAGACCTTCTTTTTGCTACAGTCTAGCTCGGTAAGCTTGCCGTGGATCGTGAAGGTGGTACTCTCAACGGTGTACTCCTTCGTCCCTGGATCAAAAGGCTCACGGAGCCCCTCTAGCATGATGTCGTCATTGTCCTCGCCCGCCATGCTGAGAGAGACTTTGTCTCCTACTTTGAGAGCTGTCGCAAGGGTGATCTCTCCTGCGGGGTATACAGGATCACTGCCTTCGTATTTCTTGGGGTTGGGAGCGTTGAAGTCAAAGACTTTAAAGCCACGTCGCTTAGCCTCAAGGGCATCTTTCTTGAGACATACGTTGTCTCCAAACTTCTTGGCGAAAAAGCTGTCTATAACGTGTATCTCCCCATTCCTCTCCTCTTGGGATCGGTCGGGTAGGCTATAGATGAGACGACCCATGACGGTCGCTTTGATCTTATTGCAGGCACAGTATATGAATCGGATCTTGGGTGTCTTGGAGAAGTCTAGACGGGATATTTGATTGCGTGCACAGTCTAGGAACTCTAGACTGGAGCTCTTCGATAGATCAAGCTCTGAGATATTGTTTCTAGCACAGTGTACGACTACAAGCTGAGGGCATGATGCTAGGTCTAGAACAGTATATGAATCGGATCTTGGGTGTCTTGGAGAAGTCTAGACGGGATATTTGATTGCGTGCACAGTCTAGGAACTCTAGACTGGAGCTCTTCGATAGATCAAGCTCTGAGATATTGTTTCTAGCACAGTGTACGACTACAAGCTGAGGGCATGATGCTAGGTCTAGAGCTGTAATCTTATTGTTCCAACAGTCTAGGTCCTTCAGAGAGCTGCTCTTGGAGATGTCGAGGGAGGTCAAGATGTTTTTCCCACACTTGAGTGTGTCAAGAGAAGAAGCCTTGGTGATATCAAGCTGATCGATCTCATTAAAAGTGCAGGTAAAGTTGGTGATATCTCCGTTGACGGACACCTTATCCTTCGTGAGGGTGTAACGGTGGAGAGCTCCGTCCGCTACGATAGGTTCTTTTAGTCCATCGGCCTTTACAGGAGTCTTTGCCTTAACGCTGAGCTGAACTTTAGTACCGACCTTATGTGTCGTGTGAAATGTGATGGACTCTTTGCTCTCGGACGTACTACTTCCGTCTTGAGCAGATGTAAGAGTGACGCTACCTAGGAGCATCATGATGAGTGAGAGGAATAGGCTCCTCCGCAACAAACTGGTAGTAAATTGATTCATATTCTTTTCGTATTATGGTTGAAAATACTAGTGCAAAGGTAGGATCAACTATCTCTCTAGAAAATCAGTTTATGTAGGTATTTTAGAGGTGTGGAGTACGTAATCTTGAGTATTAGTCGGAGAGGTGGAAGTAGCGTCGCACCGCCTCCTCATCCAACGATAACCGAATAGCACGATCTACGGTGCGTTTACCGCGCCGTGGAAGTGCTGAGTGCAGCTGATATACATCGAGTAGGTCCGGGAACGAGAGTTTTCTGACCTACTTTCGTTTCCTGATCTCTCACACCATCGTACGTGCCGTTGGGCATACGGTGGTTTAATCCGCTTTCAAATAGTCTCTAATCATGTTCGATTAGTTTCATCTTCCCTCTTTCTGAACTTCCACTACCGCTGCTCGCATGCATAGTCTATGTAGTTGATTGCATTGACGTTTTGACCATTGCCTCTCAGCAGAAAAAAATATCGGAACATACATTCATGATTGTCGTTACGAATTATTCGGTTCTTCGCCTTGTTCTGCACGAGAACGGCTACTTTGACCTCTGCTGACTCCTCGACATTTGCTGTTACTATACTTGAGGACTTGCCAAGGCCTCACAGGTAGGACATACTTTTTTCATCGTTTACCTGCCTAATCTACGTATCAAGGTTAGGGTTGCCTTTTGGAGCTTCACTGCCTTTGGCCAGCTTGTACGCTTGATACGCCTTAGTATTAGGTTTCTGTTCGTCAGACCACGAATTTGCTATTGCTTCTTCTCTCACAAGGGTCGCCCCTTGAAACATGCAAGCCGCTATGGGGTTCGTTGGCAACTACGCCCCGAGTGGACTTTCACCACAGATGTATGACATGCCAGTCATACCCAAAAAGAGAGCAGCTCCCTCATATTGAGGAAGCTGCCTTCTTTGGGTAACGCTACGTGTAAACGAAGCGTTTAAACCGAGTACACTGACTTATTCAGCAGTCATGATTACTACGCGGTTCCACTCATTGCGTTCGAACGGCTGTTCGGTGCAACCCTTAGAATCAACTACGATGCGACTTTCATCTACACCATACTGCTTAACAAGGATATCCTTTACAGCATTAGCACGAAGCTCAGAGAGACGCTGGTTCCAGTTAGCACTACCGGTCTTTTCGTCAGCATAACCTGTTACATAGATCTTTTCATTGTTATTCTTAGCGTATTCAGCTGTGTTGTAGATGTTGATCAATTGGTTCTGGTCAACCTTTGCACTACCGATACGGAAGTAAACAATATTATTGAGAATTGTCTTAGTAACAACCTGTGCTTCAGGAGCCTCAGGACATTCAGGACAGCTTACAGGACGCTTGCTGAGTTCTGCATTCTGAGCGCGCAAGTCGCTGATCTGTGAGTTAAGATCATTAACCATAGCCCAGTCCATAGGAACTACTTCAGTAAATTCAGGAGTACCTAAGTTGAATGAGAAACCTGCTGTTAACATAGCGAGAAGATCTGCGCTAGCCTTAGCACTTACAGGAACACTCTTTCCCAAAACATCCATCTGAGTAGAAGAGGTGCTGCCAGCGAAGTTATTCTTCATAGCCATTACCTGTGCTTCCAAATTGAGGTCTACACGACGACCCAAACGGAACTTGAAGATCAAACCTGCATTGATAGCTCCTGAGAAGTCATTCTTAGTAAACTCATCCAAAGCATCCGTATTATCGAAGATCTTGCCTTCGCTAGTTTGGAGCTTGCATCCTACACCTACACCTACGAAAGGAATGAAGTGGAATACTCTCTTAGGATTGTACACAGCGAAGTAGTTTACTACATCGAACATAAATTCGTACTGTGCAGCTACGAAATAGTTGGTGTACTGCTTAAGAGCGGCATCCTTAGCGATCGTATTAGGTACACTTTCAAATCCGGGAACACCCCATCCATAGAAGTGAACACGATTTGCATAGTAAGGAGAGATCCACTTACCAAATGCGAGGTTAGGCATACCCCAACCGATGCGATCACCAAACTCAGCATCGTTATTAGCTTCGCTGAGTGGCATCATAACAGCACCACCTTGGATATCCATGAACCAATGGTCACCGGCCTTATCCTTATTGAATACAGTCTTGTGAGCGGGAAGCTGCTGTGAAGCAGGAGCTTCTTCTTGCGCTTTTGCGCCGAAAGTCAGTGCGCATGCACCCATCAGGGTGAGCATTAAAACTTTTGCTTTCATATCTAATTGTCTTTTTTACGAATTAAATGATTCCTCCTTACTTACTTAGAGCGTACGATAACAACGCGATTCAAGCCCTTCGGTGAGAACTGATCGGTTGCACCTTGCCATTCAGTGGTTACCAAGCTAGAGTCAACTCCATAAGTATTTACAAGAGCATCAGCAACAGCCTTAGCGCGACGCTCAGAAAGACCCATATTGTACTCAGAAGAGCCTGTTGTATCTGCATAACCGATTACAAGCACAGGAGTATTGTTTTCCTTGATCAAACGAGCAATTTCACTCATTTGGATTTCCTGATTAGGAGCAATTACATCGCTATCGAAAGCGAAGATAACAGCCTTATCAGAGATCACTGTAGAAGCAACGACTTCCTTTGCAGGAGCTACTTCAGGACATTCAGGACAGCTTACAGGACGCTTGCTCAATTCAGCGTTTTCAGCCTTCAAAGAGTTGATCTGACGGTTGAGGTCGTTGATAAGCTCGTAATCCATCGGGGTTACTTCGTTCCACTCTGTTTGACCGAGGTTGAAGTTAAGACCGAGAGATGCTACGGCAGCAAAACCATTGTATGCATCAGTACCCTTCAAATACGGAGTCAAATCTTCTCCATCAAATGTAGCATCGCGCTTTGTGAAGTTGAGGTTACTATAAATAGCCTGAGCTTCCAAGAAGAGATCTACGCGCTTAGCCAAACGGAATGAGAAGATAAGACCTGCGTTTGCAGTTGCCGAATGACGATAGGGTTCCTTGAAATCTTCATAGAACTTGAACTGATAACCAAGACCCATGAAAGGAATGAAGTGGAATACACGATTAGGCTTGTATGTAGCGAAATAGTTTACTACATCAAACATAAAATCGAAATGAGCACCTACAAATGCTGTTTTGAAGTACTGGTATTCACCACCCATTTGTTCTAGATAGGGAGTAGGCATGTAAGCACCTTGTAACTGCAAGCGAGTTGCAAAGTAAGGATTATGCCACTTACCCAAAGAAAGAGCCGGTACAATGTTACCACCTTCCTTAAGGCAGTCTTCCATATAGGTACTGAAATTGATACCATTCTTCTCACCGGGGTTATATCCACCGAACTGAGAGGCTACACCGCCTTGTACACTGATAAACCAATGACCCTTGCTATGTTCAAAAGCAGTCCGGTTGGCAGGCAGTTGGGATTCCGTTGCCTCAGGCTGCTGGGCACTTGCTGTGAGTGCCAAAGCTCCCATAAGAGAGAGCAATAAGTACTTTACCTTCATACGTTTAATAATCATACTGTTAGCGTTACTTCTATTTTTTTATTTCTTCTTTTTCAATTATCTCGGCCGGTTCTCTAGCCGGCTTTTCTTTTTCGTTTTTAGTCAATTTCAGTGATCCTATCACTGCTCTACTACACAAAGGTAGATAAAAGGACTGATATAGAAACCACTTTTACCCTATTTTGTTCACTTGAAAGCGTTCTTTCAGTGGTTGTTGTTTGATTTTTTTACTTTCAGATAGGCTACTACATAACATCATATACACCTCTAAGCAACTAAACTACAAAGAGATATGTGCCTTAAAGTCATTTTTTAAAAATTGCTTCAATTCCTCGAAAGAGGCATTCTTCAACAACACAACTCCTTCTTTATTTAACATATAAAGAACAGGTGTTTCTTCAATATTGTACAAATTCTCCCTTAATATTCGTCCATCTTTATTGTATCCATAATAGGTAGTAAAAGAGGGCAATTCTTCCACACCGGAAAGAAATATATCTTCATAGGGGAAAGGATATACATACAAGAGAGCAAGCTCACCGGAGGTTACAAGCTGTCTAATAATACGACTTCGCTCAATCTTCTTAGTCATCTTACGACAATGCTCGCAGCCGGGGGCAAAAAAAATCATTAGTGCTGGTTTTCCCTCAAAACTCTTCAAGCTACGCATCTGCCCCAGGGTATCAACCGATAGAAAGCCTTCTGCATGACTTCCGAGAGAATTACGTGAAAGCATTTTATAGAGAAACTTAGCTCGTTCAGAACGCGCCAGATCCACTTTAGCAGAGACGCTCAGCTCCTTCAGAATAGGAAGATAATACGGCTCATAACGCTTAGGGGCTCGTCCCTCTGCATAAAGCAATTCGCCCATGGCATCAGCAAAAAAGATTAGTAGATCTCCGTCACTAGCCTTTAATGGCTTAACAAGAGATTCCGCCACACTGTCGACCGGCAACTGTATGGCAGCGAAGACCAAGTCCTCCACATTCCGCCTGAGCAACTCTTTGTGGGCAAGTAGTGCCTCAGAATCGTAGAAATTGAATTCATCCCAATAGTGCTTCACATACCATAAAGCTCGAGCCTCTGCATCAGCAAGCGTCCGAGGAGGTAAAGGGGGGACATAAGCGCGATAGAGGGTATCCACAGCTAAAGGCCGCTGAGCACTTACAGAACGCCCCTTACATGATAGTCCTACAAGGCATAAGACAACGCAAGACACCCATACTAAGGCTGTCATTCGTAACCCTGCTATGTGTGTCTTGCCCATTATAGTCCCAATTGTCAGCCTTCTTTCGAAGGCTTAGGAACAAACTACTCCTTATCTATCTCCAAAATAGCGCATGAATTGCATGCGGCTATAGAGGGCATGGTCTGTTTCAGTCGCTTTCAACTTACCGCGGAACTCATCGATAGCTCGGTACTGTTTGTTTTCCATCCACGCTTCAATACCCTCAAGGGTCTTGGTTACTTGTTCCACACCATTCTGATAAAGGGCAGAACACATCTGCACTGTCTGAGCACCTGCGAGGAGTGCTTTCAAAGCACATACAGAACCATGGATACCGGTAGAAGCCGACACGGGAAAATCACTCAGCTCAGCGGCTACAATACCGGTGTAGCGAAGCGTATCCGATATATCGCTCGGCTCAGTAAACACCTTTCCGGAGGTGATTTCTTCTCTTTGTACATCTATATCCATCCGATAGGAGCGATTAAAAAGAGTAACTCCCTTTGCTCCGGCTTGCTTTAAGCGGGCAATCAATGCTATAGGACAAGAGAACTCTTTTGAGATCTTCACCTGCACAGGAAGCGACACGGCAGTCGTTATACTACGCACAATATTTACGTACTCTTCGACTACTACAGCCGGATCTGCCGTCAAGGAGGCCTCAAGGCGCATAATATTTACTTCTATAGCATCGGCTCCTGCCGCTTCCATATTCTTGGCAAACTCGGCCCAATCCCCTTTGTGATAGCAGTTGATACTTGCTATAATAGGCACCTCATTTTCATCCTTAACCTGCTTTATCAGATCAAGATGCTTCTGTACCTCATGCCCTTTGATATAATGATTTACATAATCAAAGGCTTCCGGATAATACTCACCCCCACTCACTACATTCTGAGAAAGAGTGTCGATTTGCTCCTCAAAAAGTGATTTGATCACTACAGCTGCACATCCGGCGTCAACTAACGCTTTTACTTTAGCGGCCGACGAAGTGAGGCCGCTACTGGCGGCTACAACAGGGTTACGCAGTATAAGTCCGGCGTAGTTTGATGTTAGCTCCTTCATGCTCTTTTATGTGTATTTATTTTTAATTTCCTTATTCTTCCTTGTTAACAATCAAGAGGGCTTAATAGTTGCGTTCGCCCATAATTGCCGTACCGACTCGAATCATGGTACTACCCTCCTCTACCGCTATGGGCCAATCATTACTCATCCCCATGGAAAGGGTATCGAAGAGGGACTCTTCTGAGGTGAAGTAATGCGACTTCTGCTGCTCAAAAAGTCGCTTTAGGCGTGCAAACTCGCGTCTGATCTGCTCCTTATCATCTGTATGGGAAGCCATTCCCATTAGTCCACGAATACGAACAAAAGGACGCTCTTTGATCGCTTCTACACACTCCTTTGTAAGCTCATCCAGCTCACTCGGAGCTATTCCCTCTTTGGTTTCTTCTCCACCTATATGTACCTCCAAAAGGATATCCACCACACGCTGCACCTCCTCTGCACGCTTGAGTACCTCATCAAAAAGACGCTTGCTGTCTACACTATGGATCAGCGACACAAAGGGAATGATCCGCTTCACCTTATTACGTTGCAGATTACCCACAAAATGCCAACGAATATCTTTAGGCAAGTGCTCAGCCTTAGGCACAAGCTCCTGCACATGATTCTCCCCGAAATCCCTTGCCCCGGCTTCATAGGCCTCCATCAAAGCCTCTTCGGGATGAAACTTAGTGACCACTATTAAGCGAACAGACTCCGGAAGAGCCTTTTGGATCGCCTGTATGTTATCACCAATTTTACTCATTGCTCTTTGCTGCCCCCTGACCATCGGCCCAGAGGATATCTACTATATTTGTTTCCGACACAGAGGCTATTTGCCATTCACTGATACTTGAAGCCATCTCCTTCTCTATACGTTTGGCAGCTTCCAACACAGAGGATGCTTTTACAATCATAGTAGCGGGCACTCGCTTCTCTACGCCCTTTTTCTCATCTATAGAGATGAAGTTTACCTTACACCTATACAAATAGGTAGCATCAGGGTCCTCACTAAGAAAAAGATCGGTCAGCTTCTCTTTCTTAATGGATGAAACCGTAAATTCCCCATTGGACGTAAAGGGGGTTATCTCCTCTATTAGCCTTGCTTCTGCTTCTGTAACCGTATAGGCATCTATAAGGTAGCACTCTTGGCTACTTTTAATAGCACCCTCATCCGTTATCTTTTGGTATCTTACCTTACACTCGTACCAGCTGTTCATCTCTTCGTTAATCAAAAGTTCGCTGCAAAGATAGACAATTAACGAGCATTTGTACTCGCCTTACTCTCCTTAAAGAGAACGAATGCCTCTATTTTTGCGAAAGCTGATGTCCCAACCTCGTGTACATTATTTCGCTAAGCAACAAACGAATGCGCTCTGCAATAGGCCGGAACGATTTATAGCTCCATATACCGGATGCGGCAGCTCCCACGATCGGGAGCACTTTGGCAAGCCCTCCACTCACAGCTGTTCGCAGCAACTGCTCTGAAAGTGCCGACACTGTCTTCTTTACAATAGGATGATTCTTATCAATCTGCTCCTGTGCCATAGCCTCATTCAGATTCGGCATCATATCATTGGCGACTGACATGATCACCCCTTTGGCCTCATGCACGCCAACTCCATACCCAAGGATTAACGAAAGGCGAGCTATCGTCTCATCGGTGGGCTCTTCATTGAAGAAGAAATCATCCCAACCATATAAGTAAGCGAGCTTCTGCGTCATAATAACGAGCTGCGTCACAAACTGGAGTGTATCGCCGGGCACACTTAGCCACATCGCGGAGGCACCCAGCAAGCCTGCTCCACCAGAGATTAAAGCCGCTTGATTTAAGTGCTTTTCTACTATCTCTTTACCTAAATGATCCAGCACTTGCACCTCCACAAGGCTCTCCGGGCGGAGGAAAGCTATTTTATTCAAATCTTCGGGTGTGCAAAAGGGAGCTAAGGAAGTTGCCAAAAAGCGATTCCGATTGATCCGCGCCAAATTATTCTTCAATGCTAAGGAAAGCATCGATTCCCAATTGATTTTCTTTGCCATATTGTCGCCTGTTCGTTACAGTGATTAAAATGTCGTTATCAATATATTGCGTAGCTTTTCTCCCTCATGGCAGCTGCATCTGCATAGAGTGTACTCCACGGGTTGAGGGCTGTAAGCACGTTCGCCGGATAGGCCTTTGCCTCAGGCATCAGATTAACCATATTTCCTATCACGAAGCGGATGTCGTCGCCAAATGCATATAGAAAGATTTTTTTAACCTCGCTCAGTGCTTGAAAGGAGAGGGTTACGGTCTCTTCTCCACTCTCCGGTCGCTTATTGACTAAATATACGTCCTCCTTATAATAAAGTTCTTCCTGCCCGGGATGTATTTCTGCCACATGACCATCTTCATGTAGCGCAAGGAGCACCGCATCAAAGAGAGGATATCCATTCAATAGAGGCACTTCACCGGTCACTTGCTGCTGATAGCTCTGCGCGGCCTGAGCGGCACTATCCGCATCAATGGGAATCCTATACACCTGCTCTTCTCTAATAGGTACTTTCGTTATTAAGTGGTGCCGCGCTACATCGTAGTTAATCCCGGCTTGCGTACCACTAATCACCTCACTGACAAAATAAAGACGCACCTTCTGCCAATTGATATTTGCCGCTGCTAAGGCTTGATACACCATTGGGGCATCTTCACCTCCGGTTATAGCTAAGTGATACACGGGCTTCTTTTCCACTTCCTCAGCTATACGCTCTGCTAACTTCTGTGCCACCTCCTTTGGTGACGGATAACTCAATATATTCATTTTAGTTCGGTCTATTGTATTTTTTCAAGGGGTTACCCTTATTCTCTCATCATACCGTGAGCGAACTTCCCCTCGCTTCAAAGATACAAATAAATGATCAATAGAAAGGATACAAGGAGGCACAGAAGGCTCCTATAAAAAAGGAGAGAGAACGTAAAAGGAACTACGTACCCTCTCCAAAGAAAAAGTCATGAACGAGTGGCTAACCCTCTACACAAGGAATCTGAGGTGTAGCCAAGCAAGTAGGCACCTGAGTATCACAAATGAAAAGAGGCGGAATGACCGCATCGGTAGAGGGGGCATTCTTGGCATCAAAGTAGCGATGCAACTTAGGGATACGTCTCGCTCCCGCATAGCGAGAACGAAAATACGCACTATCGTCGATCCGCTCTATCACAATTCCGCGACTTGTAGAGCTGTGCAACATAGTAATACCCCGCTTATCAACCGCAATGGCTATACCCACATGCCCTATCCTTCCTCCTCTTCTCGATCCTGAAAAGAAGACTAAGTCACCCGGCTGCACATCTTTAATGGGTGTAGTGGCATTATACATTGCTGACGAAGAGGCCGGTAGCTCAATATCAAAGCTGCCGAACAAGAAGCGTACAAAGCCGGAGCAATCGAAGGGTCGTGAGGAAGCTCCGCGCCAACGGTATGGCTTGCCTAAATAACGCTTTCCGAGGTTGATTAAATCTTCAATCATATCCCCGGAAGGGGTTACATTTAACTCAGCATAAGCTATACAGTCGGGGTGGGGCATAAATAAACCCTTCTCATTATAAACGGCCTTTGAATGATGGGTTGAGTGCTTTACTTCCGGTTTAATCGGATGTGCTTTCACCCCACAGGCCTGTACTAAGAGCAACAGGCATAAAGGAAGTATAAAGCGTACCCTTTTTAGTTGCATTAATTTGTTCTTACAATCCATAGGCTATTAACTAATGGTCTACAATTCGAAGTTGTCGCCTTCCGACGCCAACTCAGTATTAGGAAATACCTCCCTTGCCTCTTTGAGCAAAGGGGTATGATCGTCGTAGCGAGCCGAATAATGCCCCAGTAAGAGCTTATGTACGGCTGCCTTTCGGGCTATCGTAGCAGCATCCACTGCAGTCGAGTGCCACGTTTCTGTGGCTCGAGATGCATCTTGCTGCATATAGGTAGCTTCATGATACAACAAATCCACTCCCTGCAATAAAGGGACAAGGGCCTCGTGATAGGCTGTATCGCTCACGTAAGCGTACTTTCTGGCGGGCTCGCCCGGTTTCGTAAGTCGTGAATTTGGAATATGGGTACCTTCTTCCGTTGTATAAGGCTCCCCTGCCAAGATGGAGCGATAAGCGGCTATAGGTACATGGTAGAAATCAACGGCTGCTTTATCCAAATGCCTCAATGGGCGCTTCTCTTCAAAGAGATAGCCCGTAGTCGGTAGGCGGTGACGTAGTGGAAGCGTGGTAACGCGAAGCGAGGCATCCTCATAAATCATCTGACTCGTAGTTGACTCATGCTCATAGACCTCAATCTGATAGGGATTGTCGGGCCAAAAAATTTGCCCCATACACTCCACAAAGTGCTTTATACCCACAGGACCATGGATAGCCAAGCTGCCACTACGCCCCAAGAGAGAGAGCGTAGAAAGAAGGCCGGGTAGGCCGAATACATGATCGCCGTGAAGATGAGATATAAAGATTGCCCTGATACGAGACAAGCTGAGACGACTCCGCCGCAGCGACAACTGACACCCCTCTCCACAATCGATGATGAAGATCTTACCTCTCATACTGAGAGCCTGAGCCGATGGGTTGTGACGCAAGGTGGGCAATGCACTGCCAACACCTAATATATGCAGCGTGAACGCTTCCATGGAATACAAAGATATATTATTTCATCGAATTTATAAACCCCTTTCCTTTGCAAATTCCTCCCGATAATTTACATAGGGTAGGTAAAGCGTATTAGATATAACTCACTGTGAATAACAAAAAAGGAAAGCCCCGGGACGCACTGCCCCGAGGCTTTCCTCGCTTTATCAGCACAGTGCCGTAAAGCACCGTGACCGGAGTTGCTTAACGAAACACACGCTCCGTAATATTACCATTCTCAGTGGCAAGTACAACTATGTACGCACCCTCAGCAAGATGTCCCAACACAATTTGCGACGCGGGGCGATCCATTGAGAATACTTGCTTACCATCTACGGTGTACACTGCTATCCGCTGAACACGCTCCGCATTTGCTATATTAAGTACTCCATCTGCAGCAAGCTGTGAGGGATATACTGAGGGAGCCACTGCAGGAGAGAGCTCCGGTGCATCTGCATTTGTGGGATCTTCGTACAATACCTCTATTTCATACGCATCGTCAGAAGAGCCGTCATTGTCGGTAATAAAGTTGACATTCTTGTCTACCTCCTTCAATACAGCACCGTTCTTCTTGATGCGGTATCCCTTGATCACGGGGAAAGGAACCGGTGTATTGGAACGAACAAAGACGCTCTTCTCTGCATCATCGGTATACTTAACGGCAGAGGGAGACAAAGTAAGACGTACAGCTAAGTAGCCATTGGCATAAACCCCGGCAGCCGACAAGGGGAAGAAACCAAATTCTCCTCCGATCATGTAGCTTAAGAAAGCACCTCTGTAGGGAGAAAACTCGTCAGCTGTACCGCTCATGTAACAAATCTTTACGGGAAGTTTTTCAGACTTATTGTCATACGAAACACCGGCAAAGAGATACTGATTAGGATCGATCTTGTAAGGTTTGGCAAGGTCTACAGTAACCCACTCACCCTCCTTCCAATTGTCAGGCATATTAATGGGGAATTCCTTTTTCGTAGAAGCGGGACTTCCGTTTATAATAAACGCTTTCAGCGCACCGGTCTTAGCGGTAGGAATCACGCTTACTGAAGAGATATATACGGGTGAATTATCGGGATTCACCATCTCATCAGCACGGAACTTAGAGAATAGCTGCATACGGGCAGGAACACCGGTGTATCCACCAAAATCGATTTGTCTAAAATTCAGTTTGATCGGTTTCTCTACACTGGGATAGCCGAAGAGTGAGATTTCCTGCAGGTTACCCGGCTTCTTCCAGCTAATATTTACGCCACCATTTGCTTTTGCACTCACTGTGGCAGGCATGACTCTCTTTACATCGCCTAAGTACAAGCCCTTCTGTACCTTATCGGCATCACCGAAAGTGTAGTCACGGCCATTATTGTAAGCATCACCGGGCAGTTTATCGCCACCATAGAGATAGCGAGCCTGAACAGCATAGACTACGTGTCCTTCACCACGCGTATTGCTTCTGGCATCCTCTACGCTTTCGCTGAACGAGGTACCTGAGGTCACATCCTTGCCTTCGAGATACATACCGTTACGATAGATACGATACTTCACGGTCCAATGCGACGGAATGTTAGCGGTAGAAACAGGCTTCCAGGTTACATTCACGGTCTTTGTATCTTCTGAGAGGCCTACCTTCAGATCAGAGACAGCCTCCAAGGGACGCAAGTCATCACGCCAAGTACCTTGCAGCGTTTCTTCACCCGTATTCTTCGGATCAAGGAAGGTATCCATTGAATAGAGGGTACTTCCCGACTGTTTAAATTTATTCCAATGATAATGTAGACGACCATATGCGTCATAAGTTCCGCAGCCGGGGGCACCTCCTGTAAGAGAGCCTACGATTAGTCCGTTTTCGTTGAAGAGCGGCGAGCCACTACTTCCCCCTTCGGTATCCCCTTTTGTAAATTGGAAACCAAAGTGAGCGTTAGGTGCTCCGACTCCATCCCTACTACTCCACTGGTCAACTTTAATGTACCCATCACAGTAAGAGATCTTTTTAGCGTCACCGTGAGGGTGATGAATACCGGTTACTTTAGAGGGGATCCTTGCAGAATGATCCCAACCGCTATAATATACGCGGAAAGCCTTTGGTACCTCATTTTTCAGTTCAAGAAGCAAACCATCGCTCTTGCCTTGGATGTCGATGAATGTTCTTAGCTTACATCCTACTGCGGTACGACCACGGGTAACCCCTACCCCTGCTTTGCTACAACCGGGTTTTTCATAATGGAAAGTAAACATCCATTGATCCAAATCGGTCTGAGGAACACGAGATGAGCCGATACAGTGTGCTGCGGAAAGAATGTAGGGCTTAAAGTCGACATTCGTATTATTCAACAAAGAGCCGGTGCAGATCCCCATTGATTTACCTATAACCATGATCATTTGAGCAACGGAAGCTTTCTGAGTTTGCCAGTTGTTTCCTTCAGGACAGTTTATATCTATCTGGCAGGTAGGATCGGAAGAATCTTCACCGGGGTCTTCCTGAGCACGAAGCTTACCTAAAGTAGCTGCACGATAAATATGCCCAACTCCCGAGATTTTAATGGAGGGAAGCAAAGAGTCGTCAGCACCCAAATAGGGAGCGAACTCCATAATTACAGCATCTCCGGGCAGCGGCTCATTGGCAAAAGCACCATGCTCTGGATGAGTGCCATGGGTATAAGCTCCCAAAACTTCAACTCTGTCAGGCGTATAGATAAAAAGCTCTCCACTGCCTTCCGGAATGAAGAAGTCATCGTAGTAGAGGACCATACCCTTGGCTCCCTCAGACTCAATGCGGAGCGTGTACACGGTACGACCATCCACTTCACTCTTACGTGCGGCTTTGATGAAGTCTATTTCCTGATCTATTACTCTACCAATTTGAAGCGGCTTAACGGAGATATCCCCGTGCGTACTACTCCACATATCAGTTGCCTTAGCGTCTTCCGGGTTAAAGTCGGGACGCACCCTCACCACATTGGGTGTAAGCTGACCACTACGCAGCAGACTTGTCGAAGCCGCAAAGCTGGGTGGCGTGCCTCCAAAGGCCTCCTGTGCAAGGGCTGAGTAACCTCCGGCAAGAAGTGCGCCTAACACGACAAAAAGGGTGATAAAAAGCGATTTTCTTCCTCTCATTTCTTTCTATGTTCTTATTACAGTTTTTCGTTTTATTTATTTTGCATCAAAGCAAAGGTAATGAAATGATCGAAATAATTACTACTAATAAACCAACTATTTTACTAATGTGTACACTTTGTTCCTATAGACAACTAATAACGACATACTGAAACTTCAGTCTGTAAAGAGAAACATATTTCTAACTCACCACACACGCTCATCCCTCCAAATAATATAAGCTGTAAGAGAAAGCATCGCACGCCTATTACTATTTGTGTAGCGAATACGTTACCTTTGTCTTTAGAAAACAATTGATATTAAGCAATCATAATGGCAAAGAAACAACCTAAGCCTCGGCATCACTCTCTTGTGCGTAACCGCATAGTCGCAATTGTAAGCATTGCTCTACCGCTTTTTGTATTGGGATGGATGGGACTGATCAGGTCCATTCAACAAGGCGTTGAACGCAAAGTAAAACAGGATTTCTCATTTACGATCGAATTAGACAAAAAAGTGGATAAAGAAGCCGGTCTTAAGATGGTGGAGACCCTGCTCAAGCATCCCGCAGTAGCACAGGCTCGCTATATTTCTGTGGAAGAAGCCGCCAAAGAGCTACAGAAAGAGTTGGGCGAAGATCCTACCGTTGTATTGGGTTACAATCCCCTATTCCCCGAGATTGATATACATCTTAAGGCTACCTACTTGTCACCCGACAGCTTACCCATGGTAGATAGTCTGATACAATCGCTCAGTGGGGTTAAGCAATTCACTTACCAAAAGGATATGCTGCAATCTATGAATAAGCAGATGGAGCATATTTCATGGGGCTTATTTGCCATACTTATTGTCTTTCTACTAATTGCCGGTATCCAAATCAACAATACGACGCATATGATGATCTACGCCAGACGCTCTCTCATACGCTCTATGACCCTACTGGGAGCACCCTTCCGGCTGATAAGGCGCCCCTTTGTCTGTCGCAGTATGTGGAATGGCTTTTGGGCTTCCTTGCTGGCGCTGCTGTTACTGGCGCTCTCTGCTTGGGGTGCGAGTAGATACATCGGAGAGGATTTCTTTGCCTATATCTCCAATGAGGCAATGCTATATATGGGCGGTGCACTCATTCTCTTGGGCTTAGTACTTTCTTGGCTTGGTGCCGTATTTGCCACCAATCGATACATCAAAATGGATAGTGGTAAGATAGCACTCTCTTAAAGTATTTTTGTGGATAACTACCAAACAAAACAGCTTTTCTATGGAGCAACAGAAACGGAATGAGCCGCAAGTTCACCTCTTTGGGCGCACTAATCTAATCTTACTTATCATAGCCCTTGTACTCATTATAACGGGTTTTATTTTAATGGCAGGGGGTAAATCTCCGGATGTAATCTCCTTTAACCCTGAGATCTTCAGCCCACTTAGAATAAAGGTTGCTCCTGCAATCTCTTTTATCGGGTTTATTTTGGTGATCTTCGCCATTATGATTCCACACAAGAGCAAAAGGGACAAAGAGAAGTAAATACTCCGCTCAACCTAACGTATGACTATTATTCAAGCTATTGTACTCGCAATAGTAGAGGGGTTTACTGAGTTTCTGCCGGTCTCGTCTACAGGGCACATGATATTGGCACAGGGTATCATGCAAATGCAGTCTGATGAGTATCTGCGTGCCTTTACCGTGATGATACAGTTTGGGGCTATTTTGTCCGTAATTGTGCTGTATTGGAAGCGTTTCTTCTCTCCAAAAGCTGCGCCTAATGCTGTTTTCAGAGGTAAGAAGCTTGAAAATAAGTGGCAACGCTGGGGATTCTTCTATCTGACGCTTGTGGTGGGTATATTGCCGGCAGCAGTCATTGGGCTACTCTTTGAGCAATACATCGACCTTCTTCTCTCCAAAGTAAGTGTAGTAGCTGTGATGTTGCTCTTGGGCGGTGTATTTATGCTTTTCATTGACCGTATCTTTTCATCGGAAGGGGAAGAGCATCCCACACTCCTAAAAGCCTTTTTCATTGGTTGCTATCAAGTAATCGCCATGATACCGGGTGTGAGCCGCTCCATGGCTACTATCGTGGGGGGCATGCAGCAGGGTCTATCGCGTAAAGCAGCTGCCGAATACTCCTTTTTCTTAGCGGTACCCACTATGCTGGGGGCGACATTACTCAAAGCCTACAAACTATTTAAATCAGGTGGGGTGGAGATTTTTAGGAATAACGCCACCACGCTTCTACTGGGTAACTTAGTCGCTTTTGTAGTAGCTATGCTGGCGATCCGCTTTTTTATCAGCTATCTCACAAAGTACGGCTTCAAGCTATTCGGCTATTATCGAATCGTAGTTGGCTCACTAATCCTTTTGCTCATGGCACTAAATGTGCCGCTAACCATGTAATTACCGAATAGATGAAAGAGGAACAGCAGTTACCTTCTCCCCTTCCCCTCTATACCCATGCCGACTTCGTAGCCGGCAAGCCCTTTCGCCTACTTGAAGGGCAGGTAATAGCGGTCAATAAGCCACTGGATTGGACGAGCTTTAATGTAGTGAGTTTCTTTCGCATTGCCGTGCGCAAGCAGTTAGGACTCAAGAAAATAAAGGTAGGCCATGCCGGTACCTTAGACCCCAAGGCTACCGGAGTACTCCTATTGGCTACCGGACGGGCTACAAAGTGCATTGAACGTCTGATGGAAGGCAGCAAAGAGTATGTTGCCGAGCTTAAATTAGGTGCTACTACCCCCTCTTTTGATACAGAGCATGAGGAGGATGCCTCCTATCCGTATGATCATATCACGCAAGTATTGATTGAGGAGCAATTGCAACAAATGCAGGGGGAGCAAATGCAAGTGCCTCCTCTCTTCTCTGCGATCTCCGTAAAAGGGAAACGCGCTTATGAATTGGCGCGGAAGGGTGTGGAGCACGAGCTACCGCCAAAGCGCATTACACTCAAGGAGCTGGAGCTTCTGAGCTATGAGCCTCCCTATGCGCAGCTTCGCATCGTATGCAGTCGCGGTACTTATATACGCTCTTTAGCACGAGATTTGGGCAAGGCATTGAATAGTGGAGGCTACCTAACCGAGCTTAAGCGTACACGCGTAGGAGACCTAACCTTGGACGAAGCCTTCGAAATAGAGGAGCTTCCCGAGTTGCTCAAAGCGGCATCCCTTGAGGTTGAGTAACCTACGGTAAAGCCTCCCTCAAAACATCTAAACCTATTGTACAAAACATCGATATCTTTCATTCAAAAGATCTGTATCTTTTGAATGAAAGGTTCTGATTTATTTGGCGGTGCTTAGGCTGCCTTTTCTTTCACGAGCTATCCACCTGAAGTTTTTCAACTTATAACGCTATCGGCAACTACCTCAAGGGAAGAAAAAACAAGCGAGATGCCCGAAAAAGAACATCTCGCTTATTCTGTAGCGGACCGCTACGCTTTCCCTACTGCTTCACATGGGAATGAGTCTTCCAAAGGCGACTAGGGATTAGAATATATTACCCCATACAGAGGTGTAGTTGACCGGGTTCTGCCCTTCTATAGATTCCTCTATGCTGTCCGGTAGATTGAAAAAGAGATCTACACCGGTGAACTCTTCCAGCTCATTCACCGACATTGCATAGGAACTCCACCTACCCCCTTTGGGCACTCTTTCAGGCTTGTCATGATCCATCAAGAAAGCTATGGAGTAGTAATTGGCTCCATCACTTATTAGGATAGCCATCCAATAATATTTCGGTATGGTGATTCCGGAGGTAGTTTTGCCCTTCACTGTGGGGCCATCCAACACCGCGCCTTTGGCTACGTAATATATTTTGGTGGCGGTGGCGGTTTGCCCCCAACCTTGTACAAGACGCTCCAGCTGCTCCCACACACCTCCGTTGAAGGGTTGTAACTGAGGACTCATATTGGTGTAGTAGAAGGTCTGCTTATTGGCAGCTGCACTGCTCAGTCGATCGGCAGAAGCGACCATATGTCCGCGGCTATAGCCGGAGCCTTTATATCCAAAATTATTGCTGCTTGAGCCTGCTGCATACTTCTGCGGAATAAAAGGATCCCAACTCCACGCATTGGTGCGCTGCGTATTATTCTGCTTATTCACCTCATCAAACGTGAAAGCTACAAAGCGCGGCCCCTTATGATTTACATCGTACTCCAAAGAGTAGTTAACTGCACCATTTACTGAGTGCGTGACATACCAATTGTTAGCTCCACCTGTAGGACGCGGCATTTCAAGGCGCTTGATATGGGCCGATGAAGTAGTGGTTCCACTCTCGCCTTTCCAATTATTGGCTGCATTAGGGCGATCATCATGCTCATTCTCCTGATCCGGGAACAAATTATTGGAGACAGACTCTCCCGTGTCGCGATCCTGTATGATACCCTCTACGCCACGCACCAGCCCCAACTGCTGATCTTGATTTAGCTTTAAATTGAAGGTATAGCGTTTACCGGCCTCGTAGCTCTCAATGGGAGGAGTATAGGTAAAGCGTTTCCCGTCGATCTGTACGCTAAAGAGCGTCTGTTCACCCTTTGCAGTGGGAATAAGAATAGCGGTATAACTATTCGTCGTTCCTTCCTTTTTCTGTAGAGCAATATCGCCACGCTTAACCGAAGCAGAAGGATTGCCCACAACCCCATCCACCAAAGAGAAACTTCCATTAAGCTGCAGGTCAGTAAGCTGTACAGACGCAGCCTGAACGGGGGTATTATCTTTATAGAAAAGATTCACCACCACTTCGCTCATCACATGACGAAATTGAAGAGGGATAACCTTTCCTGCGTTGGCTGACCGAGTGATATTTTTTGCCGATGCCGAATAGAGAAAATCAGGTAACGGACTTCCGGCAATGTATTCAATCTCTTTTTTTACTTGGCTTGCGAAAGCTGCCTCAAATGGATAGTATGCCACAAAGTCAACCGCCTCACTTTCCGGTAGCGTAATCTGATCGGCTGTGCTGTGTGCTGTAAATAGCGCGGAGGGAGTGTTGTCTTCTGTCGTCTGAAAACATGCATTACTCTCCCTTTGGGTACCCTCAGCAAGAGAGGCACCATTAGGAAGCATGAATACGCCGATAGCATCCCCACTCTGCCACTTACTATCCGTCATACGGAGTGAGTTGGCACTAAAAGAGAGTGATTGCGCTATATCGTTGCCGGTCGTAGGGTTCTTTGAATTATCGCACGAAGCCCATAGAGCAGCGCAAAGCGACAATAAGAAAACCATATAAGTGATCTTTTTATTTAGCATAGTAAGCAATGTGTTTCTTAAAAGTTAAAGATGGGTAGATAATCACGATATAATTCACTCGGTAAGCACTCCGTTGATCACAGCAGCTTGCTGTATAGCAATATCCATCTTATCTACTCGATTACTCAATGTGAGTGTAGTCTCTCGCGATTTATCAGAAGGATTGGCAGCGACAGACACACGAAGTCTTATTCTACCGGGCTTTCCTCCGGTCGTAGATAGGACACACCATGAGGGGTCTTTGGCTTCCGCTTTCCAAGGGCTTGTAGAATTAAAATCTATCTCTACAGTATTCCCCGTTGCATCAAAGTAAATTACCGGCTGCCCGGGTACTTTACCATCTTGAAGGAAAGGTGCCTGTACAATCTTGATCTGCTCAGTTTGTATCTCATCATTCGACTTATCGCAGGCTGTAAGAAGGGATGCTACCAATATGAGGGAAAAGAGTTTTATTCGTGTCATGGTCCAATATCTTCAACGGACGGTACAGTCCGATCCTATTTCACTCCAACAAAGGTATAGCTTTTTTGTTAATATCTCATTACCGCTAATGACCTTGCTGATCTCCCTTTAATAAATGCACAGATATATTATAGACCTTATTGAAAAGATCTATATTTCTATCCGGTGTGGCAATACCTAAAATAGATTTGGAAGCAGGGAAAAGATAGGATAAAGACCCGTAGAGGAGGAATAAATTTCTCCTATGCGTTTGCTTCAATGGCAATCACTTTGATGCTTTTATCCGCTACCGCTGCCCTGATTTGTGCTTTAAGCGCTTCGTAGCTACGCGAATCGCTTAGCATCTGAGGCGATACTTTTACAGAGAGTGCCATCAAGTGCTGTTCCCCATCTAACGTCCAAAGGTAGAGAGACTCTATCTGCTCTACTCCGTCCAAAGAGGTAATGAGCGCACTGACCTCCTCCTGCTTAATTTCTTTGGGTACAGCCTCTATGAATATATAGAGCGTATTCCAAAGTGTTTTGAGGGCATTCCAAAGAATCCAAAGGGCAATCAGTAGGGAGAGAATTACGTCCAATTCATTTATTTCCGTAAAGAGCATGACAATGCCGGAAAGCACGACAGCCAACAGCCCGAAAAGATCTACCATGATATGCAGCATTACGGCATGCTCATTCAAGGAATGTCCTTTACTAAGCCGCTTCACGGCGAATCCCTTTAGCAGAATACCCACTACCGCCACAATGAGCATCCCCAGAGGATTTGCTTCTGTAGCGTGTGTAGCTTCAGCAAGATGCCCAATAGCATGGACGGACATACGCACCGACCCCACTATCAGTAAGAGAGAAATCAGAAGTGCCCCTAAAAGCGAAAACCGCTTGTAGCCAAAAGTAAAATGGGCATTTTCCTTGCGGCGGCTCACTCTGTCTAGAATCCAAGCAAGTCCTACATAAAGCGTATCGCCCACAGCGTGCCAACTGTCCGTAACCAAAGCCAGGCTGGAAGTGACAACTCCACCGATCAGCTCTACAAGGGCAAAGCTAAGGGATAGCCAAAAGGCCAGTGCGAGCGCAGAAGCGCCCACCTCATGTGTATGACTATGTGTCATGATGGATTGCGTTTGAGACCTTTCTTTTCCGCCTCTTGTAGTACAAACTTCCAAGCCGCATCATGCTCATTGGGGATTACTCCATCCAAAATGGCTGTTTTGACTGCCTCTTTGAGCTCCCCAATGATCGGAGAGGGCTTGAGATTAAAGTACTCTATAATATCTGTTCCGGAGACCGGAGGGGAGAAATTACGGATTCGATCCTTTTCCTCTATATCGATCAGCTTACGACGAACCACAGAGTAGTTGTCCAAATAACGTCGCACCTTGACGGGGTTCTTACTCGTAATGTCTGCTTCCACAAGGAGCATCAAATCATCTATATCATCACCGGCATCAAAGAGCAAACGCCTTACGGCAGAGTCTGTCACCCCTTCATCTGCCAAACGGGCAGGACGCATGTGCAGGCTGACCATTTTTTCCACATACTTACGGGGCTGATCAAGAGGGAGCCTAAGTCGATGAAAGATCTTTTTGACCATTTTAGCCCCTATATAGTCGTGATTGTGGAATGTCCACCCGGTCTTTCGATCGTACCGCTTAGTTACAGGCTTAGCGATATCGTGCATCAGCGCAGCCCAACGCAGGTAGAGATTATCAGTCTGCTTGGCCACATTATCCACTACTCTATAGGTATGGGTGAGGTTATCCTTATGTCCTTTTCCCTCCACTATTTCGGTTCCCTTGAGTGCATAAAGCTCCGGCAAAAGAATGCTCATAAGCCCTGTTTTCTCAAGTAATTCTAAGCCTACAGAGGGTCGCGGAGAAAGCATGATTTTGTTTAGCTCGGTGGCAATTCGCTCCATGGAGACAATCTCTATTCGCTTGGCATTATGCACAATGCCATCAAAGGTGTACTCCTCCAAATAGAAACCCAACTGAGAGGCGAAACGAATACCGCGCATCATACGCAAAGGATCATCACTGAAAGTAACATCCGGATCCAATGGGGTGCGCAATACACAATCTTGCAAATCCGCCAACCCGTAGAAAGGATCCAGAAGCTGCCCAAAGCGTCCTGCATTAAGGCAAAGAGCCATCGCATTAATCGTAAAGTCGCGACGCGACTGATCCTCCTCCAGGGTACCATCCTCCACTATCGGCTTGCGACTATCTCGATGATAGCTTTCGCGACGAGCGCCTACAAACTCAAGCTCTATATCGCCTTTTTTTACCTGTGCGGTACCGAAATTGGCAAAGACACTCAGATGCGCAGGTCTCCCCCACTTGGCATGTACTGCCTTAGCTAAGTCAATGCCGCGTCCGACTGAGACTACATCTATGTCATTTGTGGGACGCCCCAATAAGAGGTCACGCACATAACCACCCACTAAATAGGCATCCACCCCCAACTCATCGGCAGCTGAGCCAATCATGTGAAAGAGGGGCTTATCTATGTATTGCGATAATGTGGCAGGATCTCTCATTCCTTTTTTCTAATTCATCTTCCTGACTAGTTGTCAAAGATACGCTTTTTCTCGCATTCTCTGTAAAAGGTTCTATAGATAAGGCTATGAGTAGAGCTATTCTTAAGCCGACCGAATATTCTTAAAGCGACACCATCCACCTGCTAAGTGAGCACCGTTCTATCAGACAAATAAGCCGAAATACCTATCTTTGCAAAGCAACAAAGGGAGGGGAAATTACCTCCAAGCCCATATTAATAAGCGTATGAAGCGTAGAGCATCCACAAAACCCAAGCAAAGGGCACCTATGGTGTTCTCTATTGTGCTTACACTACTATTCGTTGGAGTCGTATGGCTCTCCGCAAGAATAGGGGCCACCTATTACCACATAGACACGCAATCGGCAGCCCCTATAGTGCCCTCTTCCGCTTGGAGAATCTTCACCGACAGTGTAGCCCACCACGGCTCCTCCACCATTGGGTTGCTACTCCTACAGATAATCGTTATACTTACGGTAGTTCGCCTTGTGGGGGCGTTATTCAGACACATCGGACAACCACAGGTCATAGGCGAAATTGTAGCCGGTATTCTATTGGGCCCCAGCATATTGGGTACTTTGTGGCCGGAGGCTTTTGCATTTCTCTTTCCGGAGGAGAGTATCACATTCATAGAGATTCTGAGCGAATTTGGACTGATTCTCTTCATGTTTACCATAGGAATGGAGCTGCGACCGGCTGAAATAAAGTCACAATTTCGCAAAGCCTTCATAATCAGTCAGTCAGGCATCTTTATACCTTTTATCTTAGGGATGCTGCTTACTATCTTCCTGTACGATCCCACTTCTTTCCACGTGCCCTATTTACCGCTTGCCCTGTTTATGGGGATTGCTATGAGCATTACCGCCTTTCCGGTGCTGGCACGCATTATTCAGGAGCGTGGAATGAGTCGCACACACTTAGGGTCACTGGCTCTTAATACAGCCGCAGTCGCAGATATAGCAGCTTGGCTTTTACTGGCGGCTGTAATGGCTATAATACAAAGTGGTAGCATTACGAGTGCCCTATTCAACTTCTTATTCCTCATTCTCTACATAGCACTCTTTTTTGGCGTGATCCGACCGCTATTTGCTTTGGTGGGAAGTGTGTACAACAAGAATGAGTTGGTCAACAAGACGCTTGTAGCAGTTATCTTTATCTTAGTGCTCGTAAGTGCATATCTAACTAATTTACTGAGCATGCACGCACTCTTCGGTGCATTTATGGTAGGTCTGATTATGCCGGATGACAACAAGTTCCGTCACGTGATCACAGAGAAGGTTGAAGATGTCTCACTCAGTATTTTTTTGCCACTATTCTTCGTTTCTTCAGGACTGAGGACGGAGCTTGGATTGATCAATAGTGGTGCTCTATGGGCTTTGCTTACCCTTCTGGTTGTAGTAGCTGTTGTGGGAAAAGTAGGCGGTACCTATATTGCGGCACGACTATGCAATATATCAAAGAAGGAGAGCCTCTACCTGGGTGCTTTTATGAATACGCGCGGACTGATGGAGTTAGTTGTGCTAAAGATTGGGTTGGATTTAGGCGTATTACCACCGGTTATATTTGTGCTTTTGGTAATGATGACGCTGATCACCACCTTGATGACCCAGCCACTTCTACAGCTCATGAATGCCCTATTCAAGCGTCGTACCAAGAATAAGCCCAAAGCCTCAGCAATATCCCATACCAAACCAATCCTAATCTCTTTCGGACGCCCCGATACAGGTAGCCTCCTACTGCAACTCAGTAAACAAATAATGGAGCCTCCTCTATTGGATGAGGGAGTTGCTCTGCTCCACACCACTATCAATAGTGAGCTTAGCTTGACCGACGAAGAGGAGTATTACGAAGAAAACTTCTCTCCACTCCTGCACGAAGGAGAGCGCTTGGGCATCGATATGGAAGCCATCTACCACGTTACAGACGATGTGCTGCACACCATTATGGATGAAGCAAACCGAGAGGGCAATCAGTTCTTACTGGTAGGTGCCGGATTAGAGCTGTCGGGGTCGGATGAAGATCGCAAAATTATAAAACAACATAAGCAACTGGAACGTAAGTGGAAGCGCTTTTCAATCAGCCATCCCACTTCAATCTTAAGGGCCGGAGAGCTATTCAATGACAAGACCCGCCGTTTCTTTAGAGAAGCGGACTGTAATGTGGGGGTATTTGTCAATCGTGACTTTACAAAGCCCGACAAAATTTTAGTAGGCGTAGGTGAAGAGGAAACATTCTCGCTCCTACCCTTTGCCCAACGTATGGCAGAGACCAACGGAGGCTCGGTCACGCTATTTCGTTTCAGCGCTCTATTAGATAGTGAGCAAGAGCCCTTACCCACTGTGTATGCAGAAAGTAGAGGACTGGATATTCCTGTGGAGATAGGAGATGAATTCCCTGACAAAAGTGATTTTCTCTTTATTTCTTATGCTACGTGGCAGCGACTCACCAGCGAATGCCCACAGTTACTGGAGCACCTTCCCTCAACACTCATTATGGAGCTTAGAAATAGTGAAGATACGCTCCGCATACCGGCCACTTCAATTCCATTTGAATGAAGTCTCTTGACATTCTACAAGACCCCTATCTACTCCCCTACAAAGAGGATATTGAGCGGCGGAAATCGCTGTTTGATCTTGCTCTTAAAGAAGGGTATAATACGCACTTAGAGGCTCGCTTCGGTAGACATTTGAAGGGGAATACGCATCACTTCTGCGAGTATGCCCCAAACGCAACGGCTGTCTATCTCCTCTGTGACGCATCTGCTTGGCAGCCGGATAGGAATTTTGCTTTCAGCAAAGGAAGTGAAGCGGGGGTTTGGGAACTCAGCATCACAGAAAAGTTATTACCGCACTTAGCACCCTATAAGCTTTGGGTTGAATGGGATGGCGGGTGTGGAGAGAGAATCTCTCCCTTTGCTCGCTACGTAACGCAAGACGCCTCCACCGGCATCTTTACAGAGCGTATATGGGAGCCTGAGAAGCCCTATACATTCCGACATAGCGCACCAAGTGAGAAGTGCACGTTTCCCACTATTTACGAGTGTCATATCGGTATGAGTAGTGAGGAGCTTCATGTAGCTTCATACAACTATTTCAGAGCGCACATCCTGCCTCGCATTGTATCGGCAGGCTACAATTGCATACAACTGATGGCTATTCAGGAGCATCCCTATTATGGAAGCTTCGGGTACCACGTATCCGGCTTCTTTGCTCCCTCCGGTCGCTTTGGTACACCGGATGAGTTGAAGCAATTGATTGATGAGGCGCATGCTATGGGATTGCGGGTGATTATGGACTTGGTACACTCCCATGCAGTCAAGAATGCGGTAGAAGGCTTAGGAGCATTCGATGGTACGCGCTCCCTATTCTTCTATGACGATAGCAGAGGGGAGCATACTCTTTGGGACTCGCTTTGCTTCAATTATGGGAAACGTTTTGTAAAAGAGTTTCTTCTAAGTAATTGTCGCTACTGGCTTGAGGAGTATGGCTTCGATGGATTTCGCTTTGACGGCGTAACCTCTATACTGTATCACGATCATGGCTTGGGCAGATGTTTTACCTCCTATGCGGATTATTATAACCCGAACTACCATGAAGAGGCCGGCTGCTATCTAATGCTGGCCAATGAACTGATACATCGCACTCGCCCGGAGGCAATATGTATAGCAGAAGAGGTGAGCGGCATGCCCGGCATAGCACTACCGATTGAGCAGGGAGGCTATGGGTTTGACTACAGGCTGGCTATGAATCAACCTGATTATTGGATCAAGACAGTCAAAGAGCTCCCTGACGAGACTTGGGACCCTGGAAATATCTTCTACGAAATGACAAACCGCCGTCACAATGAGAAGGTTATTAGCTACGTAGAGAGCCATGATCAAGCCCTTGTAGGCGACAAGACGCTTATCTTTCGCATGGCGGATGCTGCTATGTACTCGGACATGAACAAAGGGACTCCTTCTCCGGCGGTTGAGCGTGCTATGGCCTTAGTCAATATGATTAAGACAGTTACCTTTTCTTCTACCAATGGGGGAATACTGACCTTTATGGGGAATGAGTACGGGCATCCCGAATGGATTGATTTTCCCCGAGAGGGAAATGGCAACTCATACCAATACGCTCGCCGACAATGGTCGCTCCGCGACAACCCTTTCCTGCGATATGAGCAACTGGCTCTATTTGACAAAGCTTTAATCACAATACTTAAAGCGTATTCCATTGAGCTAAAGAGTATTCCCTACTGTCACTACGCATCGCAGGATACACAGGTATTGGCTTTTTCACGGGGAAGGCTCCTCTTGCTATTCAACTTCTCTCCGAACCGTTCGTTTGATCATTTTGAGCTTGCACTACCTCCGGGGAAATACACTTTGCTGTTGGATAGCGACAAAGAGGCGTTTGGCGGCTATGGTCGGATAGCTTCAGCCGAGCACTTTACCCATCCCTGCTGCTCTATGGCTACACACCAAGAGCAACATATCGCCTCTTTCTATCTGCCTGCGCGAACGGCCCAAATACTTCTATGTGAATAGCCTTCACTGAATGATAAGAGCAGCCGGGCATACTGCGTTACGCTTTATTGCGAGGGGAAATAACTCCTATATGCGCCCTAAAGGTCCACAATGGTGATACCGGTTCCGCCAAAACGCACATCCTCATCTCTAAAACTCTTCACAAAGGGTTTAGAAGCGAGCCACTCACGAATGGAACTGCGCAAAGCCCCTGTACCGGTTCCGTGCAGCAAACGCACCTGAGGAACACCCATTTGTACAGCATCATCCAAAAAGTAATCTACGGCGACCAGAGCCTCTGCCGCACGCATACCACGCAAGTCCAACTCAGTTTTGAAGTGCATTCGCTTCTCGTGCAAATGGTCCGTTATATTAGACGTAGCTTGCTTTGCAGAGGGTGATGCGGACGTTCGTTTAGCTGCCTCCAGATCTTTAAGCGGCTTGGTACTTCGGATATTACCACCCAACGAGATCGTAGCCTTATCGCCCTTAATCTCTATAACCACACCCTCTATGTCCGTTCCTTTGATACGCACATGGCTCTCAATGGTAGGCACGAAGGGCTTATCCACACTTTTACGCTCGCTCTTCTTATGCTTACGCTTCGGTAAAGATGCAGTATGTAGCTTTTCTTCAACCGGCTTGGCGGCATGCTGTGCTTTATAGACATCAAGCGACTCGCGGGCTTGACGAATAGTCTCTTTTTCTGCCTGACTCTCTTTAATCTGTCGGATCGTCCCTTCTATCCGGGCATTAGCTTCATTCAAGAGTTGGGTAGCCTCTTTATGCGCTGCTTCTATAATAGCGGTACGCTCAGCACGAAGTTTTTCCAAAGCGGCTTCATACTTATCCGCTACCGCCTCTTGCTTCTTGCCCTGCTTGCGTATCTCTTCACGCTTACGATGCCAATAATTACGGTCTCGGGAGATATCCTGCAAATATCTTTCACTATGCAACCGCTCTTCCCCGGCCAACTCTTTGGCATAAGCGAGTACCTCCTCAGGCAATCCGCTTCGCTGTGCTATCTCTAAAGCAAAAGAGCTACCCGGCCGTCCTATCTCCAACTTAAAAAGCGGCTTCATTGCTCCTCTGTCATAGCACATAGCGCCATTAATTACGCCCTCATGCTCAGCGGCAAACTGCTTTAAGTTAGCGTAATGGGTAGTGATGATTCCAAAGCTCTCTCTATCGTTAAAGAGCTTCAGAAGCGACTCTGCAATAGCTCCCCCCAGCTCCGGCTCTGTACCCGCTCCAAACTCATCCACCAGGAGCAGTGTAGTAGGGCCTGCGAAATGACAAAAGTGCCGCATCGCAGCTAAGTGAGAGCTGTAGGTACTCAGGTCATTGTCAATGGATTGATCATCGCCTATATTGATGGCTAAGCGGGTAAAAATACCGGCTTCTGAATCCGGAGAGACCGGTATGGGCCAGCCACACTGCAGCATGTATTGTAGTAAGCCGCAAGTCTTCAGGCAAACAGACTTACCGCCGGCATTAGGACCGGAGATAAGCAGTAGCCTCCCCTTTGGGGCTTCCAAAGATATATCCAAGGGGATCAGTTCACGACCTTGCGCACGCAGTGCCTGCTCAAGTATAGGATGGCGCGCTCTGAACCAATGCATATAGGGCCGTGGATGAATAATAGGTATCACACCATCTATCTTATAGGCATAGCGTGCAATGGCAACGAACGCATCAACTTGTCCTATGGCCACATAAATCTGTGCGATTGTAGTTATGAAGGGTCTTATTTGATCAGCTGTTTCAATTAGGATACGGATAATTTCCTTTCGTTCCGCTATGTCAATCTCACGCAAGCGATTACTGCTCTCCACTACCTCCAGCGGCTCTACAAAGAGCGTCTTACCGGTTGCCGACTCATCATATACGATTCCGGGCACCTGCCTTCTGTAAGATGGGGTAATAGGCAGCAGTAAGTGTCCATCTCTAAGAGTAGGCTGTGCATCAGGCTCCGCCCAACCCTCTCGTATAGCTAATTCAAGCTGCCGGTGGGTAAGCTTGCTCATCTGCCGCTCTACAGAGGCCCTTTCCGTGCGAAGCTCCTTAAGTTTTGGCGAAGCACTATCCTTAATGCGTCCAAAGCGGTCTAAGAGGCCCTCTATCATACGCACAATCTGCGGTAAGAGCAGCTCCCCGCCTATCAAAGCGTTCAATGCAGGATAACGAATTTGCTCCCCTTTATCTTCGGTAGCATTGAGAAAACGGTATAAGGCCTCTACACTTTTCAATAAGGCAACCAAAGCCGCCAGTTCCTCTTCTGTCAAGTAACTTCCCGCCGGCTCTAAGCTTGCCACGGCTTCTCTTAAGTCGGCTATCACTAAGGGAGGGAAAGAAACACCTGAGCGCAGAATCTGCATCAACTCCTCTACCGGAGCCATTCTGCGCTTCAGCTCTGCCGGGTCTGCCGTGGGCCTTATCTGTAGGATAATCTCCTTACCCGGTTCGCTACTACACTCAGCTACGAGCAAATCGCGCACTCGGTCGGCATCTACCTTTGCTTCGTACTGCTTGGGAAATAGGTTCAACGGCTCCTGCATCTCCTTATAAGAGTCGGAATATATCATTGAGATTTGCGAATATAAATAGGGCAATTAGAAATATCAAGCCTATTGTTTTCGTCTTCAACACGATCCGATCGTCTACTTTACGCTGCGTGATTATCTCCCATAGAGTAAAGAGTATCTCCGCACCGTCCAGCATAGGAATAGGAAGGAAGTTCATAAATGCAAATACAAGCGATAGGAATGCCACTATATTCCAAAAAGAATAGGCATCAAATACTCCGTTAAACAGCTTACCCATAGAGATAAACCCGCCCATCTCGCCGGCCCCCTCCTTGGTAAAGATGTACTTCATATCGCCTGCGTAACCGCTTAGCATACTATGAGCACGCTGCACGCCCCGCTGAATAGCTTCTCCCAAACCGTATTTGATCTGTGTTACGGCATATACTTCATTCATGGGCTTCAAGTAAACCCCTACTCTACCCAAGCTATCGGGCGTAATGGCAAGGCGTAGGGTATCGGCTCCCCGAAGCAGCGTAATAGGCACTAAGTGATCGTGCGACTCCTTAAAGTAGAGCCTCGCATCGCTAATATCATGTATCGCCATTGTATCAATAGCGATCAGTCGGTCTCCGGAGCGCATACCGGCTACAGCTGCAGCACTCCCGGATGGTACACTATCGGCTACAAAAGGCACTTGAATACCCAGAAATCCCTCTTTGCCGGCTATTACCCTGCGCATCATATCTTCGGGCATGTTGATCACTTCTTGCCTGCCCTCTCTGAGTACGACCACTTCTTCTGCCTCTATCACGTCTCTAATAAAGCCATCCGCATATACATTGCACTTGCGGCCGTCTACCGTAAGGATAATATCATTGTCGCGGAACCCTGCTCCCTGCGCAGCCTCAGAGAAAAACATTCCCTCCGTAACATCCGACGAATACAAAAGTGAATCACCCCAATGTAGTGAAATAGCCGTATAAATGATATAGGCACTAAGCATATTAAAGAGGATGCCGGCAATCATCACTATTATTCTCTGCCATGCCGGCTTTGCACGAAGCTCAAAAGAGTGAGGCGTAGAGGGCTTACCGGTCTCTGTGAGTTGCTCGTCAACCTGTCCGGACATCTTACAATAGCCCCCCAAAGGCAGCCAACCCATTCCATAGACCGTACCGGTTTTCTTACTCTTAATGCGAAAAAGAGACTTATTCCCCCAATCAAAGAAAAGAAAGAAACGCTCCACCCGAACGCCAAAAATACGTGCTGCCAGATAGTGTCCCAATTCGTGTAGAAAAACGATTAGAGAGAGTGCAACCATCAGTTGGAGCAGTTTACTCAATACAATAAGGAAAGCTGTCATTGGTATACAGTTGGTTTTAAGTTTGCCTCGCAAAGATAGCGTATTCATCGCACTCCCCACAGGCTTTCCAGCGGCAAAACGCTTCAGAGCACCCTATAAGGCATCCTTGAGCAGCGTATAGGGCATAACGGCATAATTCATCCGAATCAAATATTTTTTTCATCCGAATGAAAAAGTTTTTTGATCCGAAGCAAACAAATTTTTGGTTCGAATGAAAATGAGACACTTCCACATGCGCTCAAGACTGTGCATTGAAGACTCTGGAAAAATGCTTCGAAGAAGTAAAATCACTGCATCGAAGAAATAAAACTGATTCATCGAAGAACCGGAAATACTTCATCGAAGCAAAAAAGAGAGCCTCCCCGAACGGCACCGGGGAGGCTCAAAAGAGAAAAGTAAGTACGTAGGTCGGTACCTGCTAAGCGTTAGCGAAGCGTTACTTTCACCTGCTTATCTGCACAGACAACAACGTAGTTTCCGTTTTCCAGCGGCAGCGTGCGGCGGAAATCATCCGATGTAGCTACCACGGAGTATACCAATCGACCGGAAAGGTCGTACACGAGCACGTTCACCCCTTCAGCGCCTTTGACCACAAGCTCTCTGCCTGCAACGAGTATCTGGCGGTCTACAGCAGGCGTAAACACCTCTTCGTTGCCTTCAGGCTTACCACCCAAATTATCGAAGGCAAGGTAAGCGGGCGCATCATCGTATGTAACGCCTTCGAAGGTTGACGCACGGCTCGACTTAAAGGTGGCATAAAGCGACCGAACGTTACCGAGCGAAGTGAGATCCGTATAGGTCCACTTATCCATCAGTTCCTTTTTGCCGTTTCGCCAATCGGCAAGTACCAGTACAACAGAGGCACCATTGTCCGCCGTGAGGGTTACTTCGATGAAGTCACCGTCCTTGAAGCCCTTAGGCTGATCGGGGGCATTTTTCGCCGTCTCCGTAAAGGCCTTTTGCCATGAGGTCATTGAGAAGTAGGCACCCTGTATCGGCTGCGCAATCAGGTCGTTAGAGAGCGTGGCAAGCGTACCCTTTGTTCGATCTGAAGGCATAAAGCCAATGGCAAAGCTCTTGGAGTTAGCTGCTCCCTTTCCTGCCGGTACAAAGTACTGCCCGGTCTTCCAATCACCGTTAAATTCGGTATCGGTTGCCTGACTGAAGGCAATACCTGTAAAGGATTGATATTTGCTATTATACTCAAGCGGGAAGCTAAATGAGCCGCTCATCATTGGACGCGTATTGCGTGCCTTGCCTATTCCTTCATCAAGGAATATCGGATTTTCAAAGTCGGCAATCGCATAGCTTTTTCCATCCTGTGGATTAACCATTACGAAGGAATAAGCCGTTTCTGTTCTACCGCGTTGGTCCGTCAGCGTAAGGCGATATTCAGTCGTTGTTGCAGGACTAAGTAACTCACCCAAGCGGGTAAACCAAATTTCCTTGGCTTCGGGTATCTTGCCCACCTTATTAGCCGGCTCCATCACATAGGTGAGCGGATAAACAGCTTCGGGAGCCATAAAGGTAATGGTAGCAACTTCGCCCTCCTTAGTCGTAGTCGGCTCGGATATCTCCAGCTTTAATTCACCGGGAGCCGCTCCGAAGTCGTCGATAGCTACTGCGACCCCTTCGGCAACAGTAATGGTCAAGGTATTCAGCGGACTGATTCCCTTGAGGTCAATCGTACGCCAATCGGCATTAAAGTTTCCGGGCACTACAAGCTTTTTGCCTTTATTGGTTTCCAAGGTTACCTTACCTTGCGCACGGAGCTTGAAGGCATCCAATTCCAAATCATCTAAGCTATTAGTCAGTTGGATAGTAGCGGAAGTACCATTCATCTCGGCTATTCCGTTATTCTCCTCCTTAGTGATTTTGAAACCGGTAAAGCGCATTGTACCATCCGCAAAAGGCTTACCCTCCTCATAGTCGGCTACATGGTCAAACGTTGCCGGTGCAGTAGGCTTGATTTCGGTAGTAAAGGTCAGCACCTTAAGCAGATCCGTCTTCTTTATTTCGCTTACTGCTTCCAATACGGCGTACAGCGTATAGCTCTTTGCTTCAAGAAGGTTGTCAAACGGTAAGGTGATTTCTTCCTGCTTTGCCACCATCTTAGGTTCAATTGCGAGCAGCTCTTCCGCTGTAGGAGCTTCCAAATCGCTCGGCTTCAAGCTATAGTGCAGTTTTGCATTGCGTGATACGACCAGTTTAACCTGTGCCGATGTGGACTGCGTAACGGCAGTAGCATTACTTATTTCCAAGGGCAGCATGGTATCGTCTTCAAACTCAAATGCGCCCACGGTAGGATGTTCGCTGTTGCGCTTTGCTCCGGTAATATCGGTCGTGATCCCGTCATAAGGCAAACCGCAGTTAAAGGCACCACCACCCAGTAGCGCACCGGTGTCATCCGACAGGAAGGTTGCTTCCTGATTGATAGAGCCCTCTTCACCCGTGTAGGCGGTCCACTCTGCAAAATCTTTTGCTTCTACAGCCTTGGTTTCACCCTGCTTGTTGTATCGGCCAAAGAGAGTGCCATTGGTGTAATAGGCATTGTGGCTAAACTTGGGAACATCTGTACTCAATACAGCTACCACAAAGTCACCGGCCTTGTTTTGGATTAGATTATTCTGCACCAGATAGCCATTACCCTTCTTCAACTCAAGCGGCCAGAAGAAATGTTTTGCATTTGTGTAAGAGCCTTCCATACGGATCGTGTTGTGTACGATCTTTACGTCTTTGGTGCCATCAATGGAGATACCCTTCATATTCCTTGAGTTTGAGGTACCCCGTACAACGATCAAGTTGTTATCCACAAGGATAGGATCATTGTAACGCTTGCTCAAAGACTTCAGGACAATGGCTTGAGGATCTTCAGCACCACTCAGGATAATGCTATTGGCAGTAATACGCTCATTCAGATTACCCGTTACAAGGTGTATTCCCTTAAAGCCCTTCTTGCCACTGAACTCATTATCGGTAATAATCTTATTGCCCTCAATAAGTAAGTTGCGGATAAAGGTGTTTACGTAGACCGCAATCTTGCTTTGATCTATGAAGGTGTTGTTACGTATTACCACATTCTCTGTAGGCATGTTTGATACACCGCCCGACCCGCAGTGATTTAAAGCGAATTCACCACCAATGAAAGTGTTATTTTCAATCAAGGTGTGACTATTGTTACGCTCAATGGGGGACTCTATCGATGAATAGATCACAAGAGAGCGGGGAGTAGTATTGTAACCTGAATTAGAGGGCTGCTTGGGCAACTCAAAGCGACAGCCCTTTACCGTAAAGTAGTGAGACCCTTCTTCAGCAGACAACTGATATTCATAAACTCTGATAAGCTTCTCGCTACGGAAGGTAATGTTTTCTATCGTTACATAGGGCGTACCCGACACGGTAAAATAGGCCCTGGGTGAAGTGCCTACCTTCGGCTTATTTTCACCATCAAAGATCACATCTTTGGCCTTTCCGGATTCACTTCCAAAAGTGAGGGTATTCGTTTCAGATACACCGGGTATATTTTGTACCCGTATAGTGTCCGAGTAAGTACCGGCTTTGAATAGAATAGTCACTGCACCTGAGATACCCTTGCTCAAAGCATTAGAGAGACTATTCAAATCTGCAAAATCCGCATCTGCGCTACCTACTGTATAGGTACCCTTCATACCCTCAGCGACAGATGCAGCCGATTCTTCTGATGCGGATACTCCGTTCACCTCTTTCAGGGTGATACCTACGGCTGAGCCGGCTACAGCATCAGCAGCCACATCGCCAACTAAATAGAGGTAGTAAGTACCATTCTCCGACCAATGCTCCGTAGCGGTAAGCAGTACTTCACCGGTCTTGGTGGCAAAAGCTACCTCAGGCATATTCATATCGAAGTTCGTCTTGCTTCCACCATTCAACACAGCAATCCGTTGGAAACCATTGTTGACTGCCTTAATTTGAGGAAAAACTGCAGCTCCTGTTTCTCCTTCGACCTTTATAGTTAACTTGAGCATGCCCAACTTGCTTGCCCCCTGCATAGCAGCAGTAGGAGCGATAGGCTCAGCTTTTACGAAAGTAGCGAAGCGCTCGCGAGGCTTGATGGACTTAACCGTCATATCCCAGCCTTCGTAATCACCATAGGTGTAGCTCGTTTTGTTGTAATCGAAGGTAAGTGCACCGCCACCTACATTCACATCTCCCCAGAAGGACGGATGATTGATAGGAGAAGATAAGGTGGCTCCCTTCAGTTCAAAGAGCTTATTCTCCGGCTTAATTTCTTTACCTCTGTAGACAACGAGCTTATCATTTCTCTGTATCTCCAGTGTATTAATCTGCACGGATACGACCTCCCCATCATTCTGAGGTATAAAGGTTACGGAGCTGTGCATTGCTTCCTTCGGAAGCTTTTCCTTACCGGCGTAATCCAAATAGGTGAGTTCACCTATTACTCTCTTCTCTACATTTTTACCGTCAGCAGGATGCTTGAAGATATTCTGCAGCTCTACCAATATAGGATTGGACGGTGCTGTAATTGTGTACTCAGAGCCATCTGAGAAAATGATCTTATTTACCGAGAAGCCTACTTTAGTTCCTTGCTGTGCAGTCTCTGCAATTGTAGCACAGAGCCTAAAGTTATTGATTCCTTCTGCCAAGGTTACAGGCTCGGACAAGGTCATAAGCACCGTTTCTCCATTCGGTACAGCGGTACCCTTGGTAGCCAGGTTATCCTCAAGGAAGAGTGCCAAAGACTTGATTGCCTCAAAGTGCTGTAACCCGAATTCTACCTTACTTATGGTCAATGGGGTTAGTGCACCCTCCGTAGTGACATGGAAAGTAGCCACCGGCTGATCTGCATCGCCTATACCGGCAGTAACTACCTCTGTAGCGCCTTGTCCGGAGGACAATACCTTCATGGACTTAGGCTCGTAAGAGCGTGCTATGGCACTAAAGCTTCCGGTATTACCAAAGCCATTGTAATTAATATATACCGTTAATGCCTTACCGGAAGAGCGTACAGGTTCTGAGGGACCGGTCTTTTGATTACTCTTCGTAAGCTCCCAAAGAATTTTACCGGAGTTGCTCTCTCCATCATATATAGTGAACTTAGCGTTGGCACCTCCCATATAGGAGAAAGGCACATTAAAGTTGGAGAAGTCTAACTCTACCTTCTTTGCATCATCGGGGTTGATGAATGTAACGATACGCTGTCCCCCTACAGTGACATGCTTCCCAAATTCGTTCTTTTCATCTACAAACTCCCAATCGTTATATATATAAATAGTTTGCTTGCCAAGAGTAGCCACAGCCTTTGTTTCGGTCATACACTCTATGACAGCACTTTGGCTACTTGCCTTTGTCTCCTTAGCATCAGAGGTAGTTATACTCTCTAACTTAAAGGCTACACGATTTCCTCCGCCTGCACGCAAATTGGCATCTGCTTTGATGGTGAAGGACTTTTCTCCGTCTGCAAGCTCAAACGGTTTATCCAACGTAACGGTAAAGATACCTCCCTTTACTTCTGCACTACCGAGCTTCAGACTACCGGATGCATTATATACGTACACTTTATCTAATAGAGCTGCCCCTTCCTCTGATATATTGAAAGATACCTTCGTGAGGCTCAACGGAGAAAGCGTGTAGCGGGCACTTACGGTCAATACACCTGCTGCCACAGGTGCTTTACCGGGCGTTAATACGGCAACTTGAGCATTTCCCTTTACTGAAGCTGACTCAATCTCCATCTTCTGCGGAGTGAATAGATCCACTACCGCCTCAAATCCATCACCGAAACTGGCTCCGGTTACACTCTTCAAAGATACGGTCAGAGAGCCCTCTTCTCCGGTCGCATAAGTTGTACCCGGCTTATCCAGATAGGTAGCTAAGAGCTTATCTGCTTGCCGTTTGCGACCATCATATACTTCGAGTTTATCTGCTCTCCCGGAATAGGTAAAGAGGTTCAGCTTATTAAATGTTACGCTAACCTTTTTGCCGGTATCTGCGGAAAGGAATGTAGCATAACCATCAAACTTTTCTGATATTTTATCGGTAGCCCCTCCATCGTCATATAGTCGGAGGCGTCTACTCACTATATAGGTATAAGGAGTTGTACTCAGACGTACCTCATCCGTGGCGGCAAACGTGTGAAGCTCATTCAACGTATATTGGGTGCCACTGATGGTTACAGACTGTACCTTAATAGTAGCATTCTTAAGGTATTTATCGGGGTCGATATCTGCAAGCAATTTAAAGTAATTGCTTCCCGAGGAGAGCGCTCCACCTCCGATGACTCCTGAAGCCGGATCGAAGGTGAAGACGTCTCCCTTTTCATCCATTAATTTAAGGTTGGAAAGGATGTTATCGTTATCTTGTATGTCCAGTTTGACCGCATCCAGTGTGAGCGGATTCAAACGGTCTTTTGTGATGATCTTTAAGGTTGCCAAAGGTGTTTGGCGTGCACCAAGTGTAGTAGGCAGCGAGGAAAAAGTTGTTTCCGTGGCTACATAGGTCATATTGCTGGCCACACCGGTACTTAATATAGCTTTCCAGTTGTTGCCTGCCTTATCGTATTGGGATACATATACTACCGTAATAGCCCCCGACTCATCGGTAGAGGTAAAGGAGGAGGAAGCAGCCTGACTGCTCGAAGTAAGCGTCAGCGAAGGGGTCTCCGAAGGTATAACATAATCGTAATCGTCATTCCATTGGTCGTATTCCTGCTGTAACTTTACTTTACCGTTATATATGAGCAGCTTTCCCCCCTTTGGGCTCAGCGCAAGCTCATCAAACGAAATCGTAAGTTTATCACCCTTATTAGCCGGCACAAAATGGACTAAGAACGGGCCAAGGGCGGTCATTCCCTCATCGGGACCACCCTTATCATAAAAGGTAACGGGGGAATCTACCTTGATGTCAAAATGCTGAGGATTCCCATAGTCCTCCTCCATCGTGTAGACATTCCCGTTCATCTGCGCTTGGGCAAATGTACTCGCAGCTAATCCTACGAGGAGCAACGCCCAAAGCGTACGGAATTGAAGTATTTTTTTTCTCATTTGATTATGGATAATGATTTTGTTGTATCTATAATATGTATTAAGGTAGGAACTAATACGCCACGCACCCGACAAGAGATGTACTTCTACACTCCACCGGGAGACAACCGCACAATACAGGTGCGCAAAAGCAACGGACCAATAAGCCCATTCACATCCTACCTAAAGCTCCAATATTCTTGTAACGATGCCGATTCACCCGGAGCTAATCAAGGGTAAATACTGCATGCCGCTGCCCTTCCTCGAAGGCATTCGGTGGCAATTCATCTCTGACGGCAGGTCTTCTGACTCTTCACCTCTTGCTTGACTCCCTTCCCCTGAATAGTATTCCCTACACAGAGTGGGTGTTTGGATGACGCCAAGCCGTCCACAGTGAAACACAGCAGCGGGACTGTCCGGGAGTTGCACCCGATTCCCTTTTCATCGCCTGACCCTCGTGAGTAGTGAGAGCAGCAGATACTTCCTCTTTCTGAAGCTGTCTTGCGGAAAGCAAGCAAGCGACACCGCCTATGAATTCCCCACAAAGGTAGTAAATAATCTGATATTCTGATATATTATTCGAGCGCCTTCACCCCTTTCTCGAGTTAGGTTATTTCTCTGCTCAGCTTTTTTATCCCAACCTTTTCCACAAAACCCTATAGGGTTTTTACAGAAACCCTATAGCCTTTTTACGAAAACCCTATAGCCTTTTTTCTACTTCTACAGTAGGGATCGTCACGCATGTTCTATACCGACACAACACTTCACTTGTCTACACACCGAAATACTAAAAAGCGCATTCGCCGATTCTCTTCATACATTTGTGCTTATCTCTCTATTTCTCAGCGAATAAGAGACAAAAAAAGAGGGCACCAAAGATGGTTTCCGATCAGAATATTTGCAGGAATGTAGTACCTTTGTAGCAATATGATTGCGGACATACAGCAGATAAAACAGCGCTTCGGCATTATCGGCAATGACCTCAGATTCAACGAGGCTATACGCGTTGCTTATCAAGTAGCGCCTACGAATATGAGTGTGCTGATCATGGGAGAAAGCGGAGTGGGTAAGGAGTTCTTTCCTAAGATCATTCACGCCTATTCGCAACGCAAGCATGGACGTTATATAGCGGTCAATTGCGGTGCCATTCCCGAAGGCACTATTGACTCGGAGCTTTTTGGGCATAAGAAGGGAGCCTTCACGGGAGCTATAGCTGATCGCAAAGGGTACTTTGAAGAGGCTGATAAAGGCACTATTTTCTTGGATGAAATAGGCGAGCTTCCTTTAGCTACACAGGCTCGGTTGCTTCGTGTACTGGAGAGTGGGGAATTCATCCCCGTAGGAGCCAGCTTCCCCTCTAAAACGGACGTGCGCATTGTAGCCGCAACTAATGTAAAGCTTAAGGACGCAGTCGCAAAGGGCAAGTTTCGCGAGGATCTGTACTACCGCCTCAATACGGTACCCATCCATGTTCCTCCACTGAGAGAGCGAGACGAGGATGTGCCCCTCTTATTCCGCTGGTTTGCAAGCGACAACGCTACCAAATACGGCATACCCCCTATCACCCCCACTGAAGATGCTTTGCTCATGCTCAAGCACTATTCGTGGCCCGGCAATATACGGGAGCTTCGCAATCTGGTGGATCGTATCAGCTTATTGGAATCGGATAGGACGATTGATGCCTCAGTCCTCAAAAAGTATCTCTCTTTAGATCCCAAAGGGGACTTACACCCCATACCCTACCGTCAGCCGGAGGTAGGTGATGCGCAGAGCTTCTCCAACGAACGCGAGATACTCTATACAGTGCTCTTCGACATGCAGCGCAAGCTCAGCGAACTTACCAAGCAGGTAAACGAGATGAGTGAGCATGGCGATGAAAAATCATCTCTATCGCATCCCATAGACACTACACCGATTCACACGCAGCTCCTACCGGAGTCCGAAAGCATAACCGGCATGCCGCTTCCGCTTAACCTACATCACCTACATACCGAAGATGCGGAAGAGACTGAAGCGAGTGAAGAGATGCGCGAAGACGCCATCCTCGACTGGTTTAAAAACATGACGCTGCAAGAGATCGAGAAGAAGATCATAATGCGCACTTTAGAGCGCAACAATGGCGTAAAATCCAAAACAGCCGAGGAACTCGGCATTGCCGACAGAACACTTTCCAGAAGACTCAAAGAGTATGAAGTGGATCTATAACGCACTGCCTACAAGCCTTTTGCGTAATACTCCGTTTGCAATATCCGGGGGCAATCTTATGGTGCTGCGCCTAAAGCGTTGCGCCACATCGCTTTGGAAAAGGATTGGCTCTTGCCACTTGCCCGCTTTTTCAAAGATTTCACTTATGGGAATCCTTCTAACGGTCGGCACATCCGGCTGCCGCATTTCTTATAGCTTTAGCGGCTCTTCCATTGATTACAATGAGATTCGTACTTTCTCAATCGAAGACTTTGCCAATCGTGCCGCCTTAGTGTATCCTCCTGCTGCGCCACAAGTAACCGAACAGCTTCGCCGACTATATAAGCAGCAAACCCGCTTGGAAGAAGTATCGTCTGATGGAGACTTTGCTTTGGAAGGGGCTATCGTGGGCTATGATCTGGCCCCCATTGCCGTACAGGAAGACGCCTTTGCATCCATGACACGCTTTACGCTGACCATCTCGGTGCACTTCGACAATAAGGCCAATCCGAAGAAAAGTTTTACACGCAACTTCTCTGCCTATTCGGATTTCGATAGTAGCAGCTTATTCTCAGCAGTGCAGGATGGATTGCTTAAACAACTTATTGAAGATATCACCAAACAAATCTTCAATGCTACAGCGGAGGACTGGTAAATGACGCTAAAGAGCTTAACGGACTACCTGACGCACCCTGAGCGTCTCTCTGCCGACACGCTGCCGGAGATTGAGCAGCTGGTGAACCTTTTCCCCTATTCAGCACCATTGGTTTTTCTATACTTATACAATTTGGCCATTGTAAAAGATGTACGCTATACCGCAGAGTTGGAGCGTTGGGCTCTTTTTCTACCGGATCGGGCACTGCTCTATGGCTTAGTGGAAACTAAGATGCCGATGCCCAAGAAGGAACTTGGTGAGCCTACACAGGAAGAGGGACACTTTGCGTATATAGACCGCTTTTTAGAGCAACAGGGCGATACCGTAGCCTCGGACAATACAGACTTACTGCTATCTAAGGAAGCAGTACACACGGATTATTTAGCGATGGCAGGGCTAACAGAGGAATCGGATGAACTGATTCCGGTTGCAGAAGAGGAAATTACCCTAAAGCAGACTATTTCCCCCCCAAAAGAAACGAGTGATGAGGAAGTCCCTGATGAAGAGCCGCCTCTCTTCACTGAAATACTGGCGAAAATATATGTTTCACAGGGCCGGTACGACAAAGCTTTGACAGCTTATAAGGCATTAAATGCAAAACATCCGGAGAAAAGTGTTTACTTTGCAGATCAGATACGTTTTATTGAGCGTTTGATAGAAAATAAAGAAGAAACTGAAAACAACAAATAACAACAATATGTTCATTTTTCTGACCATACTTATTCTTTTAGCAGCGATTCTGTTAATACTCATTGTAGTAGTGCAAAATTCTAAAGGGGGAGGCTTGGCTGCCGGCTTTTCCGCAGGAAACCAACTTGCCGGAGTACGAAAGACAACCGACTTCTTGGAAAAAGCAACTTGGTATTTAGCCGGTGCCATCATGGTACTAAGTATTCTCTCTGCTCACTTCTTGCACGGCTCCATTGAAACAGTTGAAAAACAGGTCAATCAGCAGGTAAAGACTATTGAGGCTCCTGCGCCTGAAGCATTGCCCGACTTAGGCACAACACCGGCAGAGACCCCGGCAACTCCCGAGGCACCTGCTACCCCTGCTGAACCGCAGCAATAAAGAGCTCTTTCCCTTATTTTGTCTCTAAGGGGATAAGGGGGGAAAGTTTACTTTTACTTAAGATATTTCCATCTCTCATCGGTGGCCATTCCACCGATGGGATTTTCTTGTACTATCTTCTACCCTCCCTGCGAAAACACATAGAGGGTACTCAGAAAGTAGTGCTTGTCCTTTCAGGCAATCAAATGTTATTGCTATCTGAGATAATGCGAAGCAGGCTCTCGCCATTCCCCTGCTTGTCTACTTCAATCCGCACGGCTACACGCTGCATAACCTCCTTAACATGCGATATGATGCCGATTTTTCGGCCGGATGCTTGAAGCACTTCAAAAGCCCCCATTGCCGTGTTGAGCGTATCCTCGTCCAAAGCCCCAAAGCCCTCATCTATAAAGAGAGAATCTATCGATATGCTCATCGAGGAGATACTGCTTAAAGCGAGGGAAAGCGCTAAGGAGACAAGGAATGTTTCCCCTCCGGAAAGAGAATTAATCGTGCGTCGCTCGCCCAACATATCTCTATCAATCACTTCCAAAAGTAGCTTGTCGGGGGTTCGTATCAGCTGATACCGAGGCGCGAGTAGGTTAAGATATTGATTGGCATGCAGCAGTAAATAATCTAAGGTATAGCCCTGCGCAATGTTATTGAATTTATACCCATCCTTAGAGCCGAAGAATCTGTTCAATTCGTCCCAACGTGCAGCATACTGCCTGGCACTCTCTATTTGGATTGCTAACTCTTTGTACGAAGCAATCGTAGCATGGTATTGCTCCAAGGTACTCTCTTTGCGGGTGATAAGCCCCATAAGCTCTTGGATATGGGTATGCCCCACATCTACAGAGTGGGCAGCTTCGCTGCGAAGAGCATCCAAGCTATTTTGAAATCGGGCTTGTTGGAGTCGGGGCAACTTCTCTTCAGCAGCATGTATCTCGGTAGCACGCTCTCTATAACGCGCCTTGAGCCTATTCCATTCATCGGACAGGGTTGTATAGAGCTTTTCCTCTTTTTGGAGAAGAGCTTCATCTACTTTTGGAAAGTGCTCTTCAGTAACGCCAAAGTGGCCCTCTAAAGCGAGCCGCTCCTGCTGCGTGGCATCTGCCTCCATCTTTTTATTTTTATGCTCAGAAGAGAGCTCATGCCGTATGGCAGATAAGCGTTCGAGTAGGCTTCGCTCCTCAGTGGTAAGGGCAGTCAGTGCGTTCGTCAATTGGGTAATTAGCTCTTTCTGCGTCTTTTCCTCCTTTTGTATTGCTTCTTGATATTGCGCAACCGACGAGAAGCCCAGAAGGGGTGAAACTCCCTCTTTGCAAGCGATAAGCGTTGTACTCTTCTTATTCTTTTCCTCAGTAAGAATTGACTGAGCTTTGGCCTCCTTGTGCTTCTGTTCTAAAAGAAGGTGATATTCTTTGTCAAGGAGTTCCTTTTGTTGCTTTAGGGTGTCGATTTTTTTTAGCTTTTCCAGCCACTCGGAAGTGCGCGCAGCTATTTGATCAGCATATTCTTCGAAGGGACTGGAATGGTCAATTTGTGCAATCTGCAAAAGAGCTTGGATGGTTTCTCGCTCCTGATTGATAAGTTGTAAGGCACGACTATTTGCCTGATCTTTAAGACGCTTGAGAGCAGTTAGTTCCGCATAACGCTCCTTATTGCGCTGCTGTAATTTATTGATACGCTCCTCTAAGTCTTTGCGCTTACGGATAGCCTCCTCTTCATTTTTTACCACAACGGCATGTAGTGCAGCATCCGCATGGGGATGTGTTGTACTACCGCACACCGGACAGGCCTCACCGGGTATTAGACACTGGCGTAACTGCGCTACCGCTTCGGTAATGAAAACCGAGTAATCCTTAAGCTTTTCGGTAAGTTGCTGCTGCTCCTCTTCTTCTTCAACAAGCCTTTTGTTATTTTCGGCAATTTGTATAGACGAACGCGCCTCCTCTTTAATACACTCAACGACTTCGGAAAGTGCCAAAAGGTGTTGAGGTGCCTGATCAATATAGGGACGCTCTGCCTGATGGGCAGTGATCCATTCCTGAAGCGTAAGAACTTGAGCCTCATTGTCAGAGAGTTGACTCTGCGTATCTCGTATTTTCAGCTCTAGTTTTTCTTGCTCCTTTTCGTTTTCTTGCAACTGATGGGCAAGCTCGGTTATTTGTCCACTCAGCAACGCAGCCTGACACTCAAGGTCAACTGCCTGCTGCAGTAAAGGCTCCTTTTCAGTATTTTGTTGCGCCCACGCAGTGAAATAGTGATTGGCCTCGTCAAGTTTCTCTTGAACATCCGCTTTGTTCGCTGAAAGCGTATGAAATCGGCTTTCCTTTTCCTGCTGCTCTTTTGTGAGCAAAGCGATGCGATTCTCTATATTCTGCAATAAGCGCAGCTTGTCCTTATAGGCAAGTAGTCGCCTTAGATAGATCCGTTTGCTTACACTACTCGCCAGTGGACGGTATTGAGTAAGTAAAGTAGTAAGCTCACACCGAGAGTCCTCCCACTGCCCCAGACGATGTATATAATCATTAATGATATAGAGTTGCGCGGAAGCGTCTTGATAAATTTTATTCGCCTTCGCCAATTGCTCTTTATCCTCCTTTATCTCGCAAGCAAGATGCTCGCAGGCCTCTTGGGAAGGCAATTCGATATGCTCGGCTCTCTGCTGCAGTTCCTTAAGGGCGGCACCTGCCTCGCTATTTCGGTTGAAGATCTCCGTGCCAATCCGACTAAATAGCTCTGTGCCGGTAATTCGCATCAGCGTTTCGCCCTTTTCATTCTCTTTAGCGAAGAGAAAAGAAGCAAAATCGCCTTGAGCCAACATAACCGCCTTGGTAAACTGCTCAAATGAAAGTCCGATCAGCTCCTTGATTTGTGCTAATATTTCAGTTTTGCGCCCTTGGTACTCTGTGCCTTGGGATAAGTTCACAAGGCTCATTTCCACTTGTTGCAATTGACCCGATACTTTCTTTCCGGCACGCCGCACATACCATCCCGCTTTGTAGTGAGTGCCATTCACTTCAAAGCACACTTCAGCACGGCCCTCCGCAGCTCCTCTGTGGAGAAGATTGCGCGGATCGCTATAAGAAAGCAGATTGGCACCCGGCATTTCCTCATAGACCCGCTCACTCTCGGCAGAAGCCAAACGAGGGGTATTATTATATAGTGCAAGACAAATCACGTCCAATAGAGTAGATTTGCCGGCTCCTGTAGGCCCTGTAATAGCAAATATACCACAGGAGTGCAGCGGCTCCTGTGTAAAATCCACGTCAAAGGGGTGGGCAAGTGAGGCTATATTTTCACCTAATATGCGGGTAATCCTCATACTTCTGATAAGACTTTTTGCACGGCTTCGGTAAATAGTGCCTGAGTAGCTTGCGACATGTCGGCACCTATTCTCTTTCGATACTCAAGGCTTGCTATTTCAAGCGGATCCATTCGCTGCTCTTTGCCCGATTCGTTCGGTGAATTCTCAGGGGCTGTTGCTGCATTTCCTCTTAGAGTGGCCTTTGCCAAGCGTACATAACGATTACGACAAAGCTGTTTGATCTTGACCTTTTCCAAGGGCGATACAGTTTCACTCTCAAGTTCAATATGCAAGAAAGGAGCGGATGCGTCAATAGGTTGCTCCGGCTGTTGTATCATGAAAGCTTCAATATCCTGCATGCTCCCCCTTACGGTAAGCAGTGGAGCCGGAGATCGGAAATGAAGCGCCTCTACCGAAAGAGAAGAGTCATCCATTTCTACAAGAGTGACTCCGTGTGTATAAGTATGCTCACTAAAGTCAAATGGCATAGGACTACCCGAATATCTTATTCGCTCATCGGGTGAGATGCTATGAGGTCGGTGCAAATGTCCTAAAGCGACATACTGTATATCTTTGGGAAATACATCGGCCGATATACGCTCCGCAAGTCCTATGGAGGGGAAGAGATCCGCTTTGTCTGAGGAGAACTTTCCACCCATTACAAACAGATGAGCCATGGCAATAATAGGCAGATGATCTTTTGCTGCTTCGCTGTACAACTCAGTGATAAGGTCACTCACCCCTTGTTCGTAGCTCTTGTTCATATCATAGTCTCCTTGCCGGAGATAGGGAAGTGCTATGCAGGTAGCTACTTGCTTTCCCTGCTTATAGAGGGGAACTATAAGCTCCTTGTAATTCCGTTCACCTCTTTTAGTACGAGCAAAACAGGCAATATGGGTATTCAGTGCTGAGAGAATATCCCGAGGTGCTGAGAGTCTGAGCGCAGAGTCATGATTACCGGAAGAGATTATGATCTGTGTAGAGGGAGAAGCACTGTGTAGCCGTGCAAGGAATTCATAATATAGACGCTCTGCCTCTGCAGGAGGATTACTACTATCGAATATATCGCCACATATTAGTAAGGCATCTACAGCATTGTGCCTAACTTCATCCACAAGCCATGTGAGGAAGCACTGCTGCTCTTCCAATCGGGGCCAGTCGTATAGCCTTTTGCCTAAATGCCAGTCAGAGGTGTGAAGCAGGCGTATCATAAAGGGATGCTAGAGAATAGTTCGTTTGGGAAAAGACTTGACGCAACAAGACATTCTTAAGCTCCTTTGCCGAAGTGCCCTGCAGCCAACTCCCAATACCCAAAGTAACTTTTCGGATGAATTATTTTGGGAAATTCTCATCATCACTTGGCAGGCACCAACACATTGAGAGATTGTGGCACTACGCTAATCTCAATTGTCTTCCCCATAGTGAAGCTCTCTCCATCCAGCTGTATTGCCCCCTCCATAGCACGTTCGATAGTGATCTTAGACCCTCTAATTGACTCCAAGCGCGCATTCTTACGAATCCTCTTGGTAAAGAGCTGTATAGCCACTTGGGCTGCTTGTAATCCTTCCACAGGACGCAAAATAACTAAATCGAGCAAGCCATCAGAGGGCGATGCCCCAGGTGCTATATAGGCATTACTACCATATTGGTCTATGTTGGCACAAGTGATCAGGAGTGCTTGCCTTTTGATTGTAATATCATCTACCGTAATGAGATAGCTCTTAGGCTCAAAGCGTATATACTCGTCAATTGTGGCTTTTATGTAAGTGAAGATACCCCGAGTGGCAGCATCTTCGTAACGCTCTGTAACGGCAGCATCAAAGCCTACGCCAAAAGTGCAAAAGAATGGCTTACCATTGGCTATTCCCGTATCAATTGCCAAGCTATTTCCTTTGCGAATAATTTCAAGAGCGGCTTCCTCATTGTCAATGGGAATACCCAAAGCACGAGCCAAGCCGTTTCCACTTCCTTTCGGTATAAGTCCTAAGCGAATAGGAGTATTATAGAGCGACGCCGCAATCTCATTTATCGTACCATCTCCCCCAACTGCAATAATAGTGTCCATTTTTTGCTCCATAGCCTCTTGCATAAGGCGCTGTGCATGCCCTGCGCCTTGTGTGTAGGTAATGTAAAGAGCATCTGCATAGGGAAGTAGAGATTGAGCGATGAGATGGGGAAGATACTCTTTGCTCCCTACTCCACTAATAGGATTGATAACCACAAGATAGCGGTGTTTGTCCATAGTAAGCTTAGGAATGGCGAGCAAGTAGTCGCCGGTGTGCTATTTCTTCGTATTCGGTACCCGGTCTCCCGTAATTACAATAGGGTTTAATGCTAATGCCTCCCCGCGGTACAAAATCTCCCATAACCTCTATATACTTGGGTTCCATGAGACGAATAAGGTCATCCATAATAATGTTGACACAATCTTCATGGAATGCACCATGAGAGCGAAAGCTGAAAAGATATAATTTGAGGCTCTTACTCTCTACCATACGCTCCCCCGGTATGTAATCGATGTATATCGTAGCAAAGTCCGGTTGTCCGGTAATAGGACATAGAGCAGTAAATTCAGGACACACAAAGCGCACCCAATAGTCGCGATCGGGATGGCGATTGGTAAAGCATTCAAGTACGTCCGGTGCATAGTCGGGCTTTATTTCGCTCTTTCTTCCCAACTGCTTGAGCTCACTACGAAGAGGTGGCACCTCCCGAGTAGTGGCGGGCTCTTTTTCTTTCATATTCTTCATCTTTGTGTCTTTAGGTCTGTTGTACCACTAAGTAGGAACAAATATACTCAAATATTGCCGTCAAAGGCAAGGAGAAGGGAAAGCTACCACTGCATTTAGGTAAGTGTCGCTTACAGTGTCTACTCAGCAATCTTGGATAGCATAATAGCCGCAGCAACCGCCACATTAAGCGATTCGCCATGTTGCTCCGATGCACTATAAGGGGGTATAGTCACTGCTTGGGTTATATATGGCTGCAGGCCGGGGGAAATTCCTTTTCCCTCATTCCCCATAATGATAAGCGCAGGATCAGCGGGAGAGGGAAGCGTGCATTGGGATAAGGGAGCACCATCCAAAAAAGTGCCGATGATCGGGACGTTTTGTTCCATAATGGCTTTCCAAAGAGGAGAGTCAGCGTCTATTCGCCGGAGTTGAATCCTCGCTAAAGCCCCCATTGTAGCCTGTACGACTTTGGGTGCAAAGCAGTCTGCCGTTCCCTCAGTCATCCAAATATCTCGTATACCGAACCAGTCGGCAGTTCTAAGGATAGTGCCCACATTACCGGGGTCTTGTACACAGTCCAACAGCAAGGTACAGCGCATAGGTAGTTGGGTGGCAACCTCCGGCTCCCGATAATGAAAGAGTGCAAGCAAAGGGCGCGGAGACTTCTGCATACTAATTGCGCTGAAATCATAGTGAGTAGGGAGCACAATCAAACGCTCTATTCGTCCCTTTTGCGACTCCGATAAGGCAATATCTTGTATAGAAGCCTCAGAAGCAACGAGCAAAGCACAGGAGAAGCGAGTAAGCAAATCCGTTATTAGCTTGGGTCCCTCTGCCACAAAAAGCCCCTCTTTACGACGATTCTTAGCGAGAGCTAAATGGCGTATTAGCTTACTGTCTTGCCTACTTAACGAATTCTCTTGCTTCATCAATCCTTTAACTCAATGATACGAAATTACACTATTCTCTCCTAACAAGAGGACACAATAAACAAAACCCTTAAAAGAGCATTGCTTGAAAGCTGCAAAGCCATTGCAAAAGCTCTCATAGATAGGCAACCTCCTTGAAAGCAAAGCGGATTTCCTCCCCCTTCTCTGTAACAATGCGTAACCGGCCGTCCTGTGCTATCCCTACAATGGAGCCTTCAAAATGCGCTCCGTTAGCTGTATTACGGAAAGTACTCTTACGCTGCATCCTGTACAAGTGCTGCAAATAGCTTTGATGCAGCAGCTTTCTTCCCCGGCTCTTGCAGAGATCGGGATACAACGCTGTGAGCTGCCTCTTAAATGCTCTTTCCACATCAGCTAAGGAGAGCGCAGAGCCTACAATCTGCATCATGCTTATTGGATTGGGAATATCGGAGGGAAACTTTGGCTCATTTACATTTAAGCCGACACCAATCACTGAATAAAAGATTTGATCTTGCTCCAAGGTATGTGAAATCAGAATACCTGCAAGCTTATTGTCCCCATAATAAAGATCATTAGGCCACTTAATCGAAAGCAACTCAGGTCTGGGGAGATAGGCGGCTACCGCTTGCCGAAGCGACAAAGCGACCCACTCAGATACACTCCACCCCTCCGACACATGTAACTCCGTACCTTGAATCAAGAAGGAGGGTATTAGCGAGGCGCCCGGAGTAGAGTACCAACTGTTGCCCTGCTGTCCACGCCCTGCCGTTTGATATTCGGCTGCCACATAGGCTCCCGAGGGAAGCGTCGGCTGCTGCTCCTTGAGCTTTATTAGGTAAGTATAGGTGCTCTCAATAGCCTCAACCGGACGGATATCCTTAAAAGTCAATGGGTACATACGCTACATCACTTAAAGAGGGATATAGTGCCTGCTTACTTTTGGGTTGCTTCAGCACAACAAGCGAATAGGAATGCTCTACTAACTTATAGATCTCATCTACTCGAAGATCTCTATCCAGAAAAAGTTTAATCCAGTGCTTCTTATTGAACGTAGGCTCTATTGCACTAAAGCGTTCTGCCAAAGAGGGTGCTATTTCCGGATCACACTTAAGGCAAATCGATTCCTCTTCATCCATAAGGAAAGAAAAGCAAAAGATCTTACCCATCACCTTAAAAACCAACACACCATCACCGAAAGGAAACCCTTCTGTAGTTTCCTTCAGCGACAGTGCGTAGTCTCTTATCTGCATGATATCAGCCATCCTTTCAGATATGGAAGGCCTGCAGCCCCAATACTATTTTTTCAAACGCGCCGACAGGATACGGATCATATCCTCGCTCATCGTATCCAAGTCATATTCAGGAGCCCAGCCCCACTCGTTGCGCGCACAGCTATCGTCCATCTTATTAGGCCAGCTATCTGCAATGCCCTGACGTAAGGGGTCTACATCGTAAGTCATTTCAAAGTTGGGGATCAACTTCTTAATAGCTGCACAAATATGCTCAGGCGCAAAGCTCATAGAGGTAATATTGAAGGAGTTACGATGCACCAGTTTATCGGGATCTGCTTCCATAAGGTCTATAGCAGCACGAAGAGCATCCGGCATGTACATCATATCCATATAGGTACCCTTCTTGATAGGACAGGTAAACTTACCCTCCTTGACTGCAGCATAGTATATTTCCACAGCATAGTCTGTAGTACCTCCACCGGGCAATGTTACATTGGAAATTAGACCGGGGAAGCGTACTGAACGCGTATCTACACCAAAGCGCTTGAAATAGTAATCGCTAAGCAACTCACCGGACACCTTGGTCACCCCATACATAGTCTTAGGACGCTGGATCGTATCTTGTGGCGTATTGTCATGCGGTGTATTCTCTCCAAATGCTCCAATAGAACTGGGAGTGAACACGGCGCACTGCTTTTCGCGCGCTACCTCCAACACATTGAATAAGCCACCCAAACCAATATGCCATGCCAGCTGTGGTTTAGCCTCAGCCACAGCACTCAGTAGAGCTGCTAAGTTATAGATTCGATTGATATGATACTTATCAACTGCCGCTGCAATAGCCTGAGCATCGGTAATATCCACTATTTCCGATGGGCCTGACTCCAAAAGCTCGCCCTTGGGAGGCATTGAGGGGATATACCCTGCTACTACGTTTTGTGCACCATAGTGTGCGCGTAATTTCATTGTTAGCTCGCTACCGATCTGTCCGGTAGAGCCAATCACTAAGATATTCATATTTTTGCCGGTTATTAAATCGTCTAATTCTCCAATGCGTGGCTTGCCACATCTGGGCATCCACTCTGCAAAATTAGCTATATATTTACTATTTAGCTAAGCTTTGCTCACGGGCAAGGGTAAGCATCTCCTCAGGCACGGCTGCCCGAAGTGTTTGTGTCATAGCTTGCAAAATACGCTCTCTCATATAGTCCTTTCGGTAAACAAGCCATATAGCTCTTGCTGGCCGCGGTATAGCAAAGCGCTTTACTAAAGCTTTTTGCTCACTACTCAGGTAAAGCTCTGCCAGTGCAGGGATAAAAGTCAAGCCATGCCCCGACTCAACTAAGTGCATAAAGCCCGCTATACTACCCTCTTTATACGAGATGGGAAACTTGCTGCGCTGCGAAAGCTGGCAGAAGCGTAACAGTTGGTCCCTAAAGCAATGCCCTTCTGCCAATAACCAAAGCTTATCAGCAATGATATCGCTACTAAACAGCTTATCGGGCATGTCAGTCTTATAATTGGCAGATACATATCCAAGGAACTCCTCGTAATAGAGCAAAGAGCCGTCAAAATCGTCACTCTCAGGCTCTGAAGCAATTATCGCCAGATCAATATCCCAGCGGCTAAGCGCAGCGTAACACTCCTTTGTCTTAAGCTCTTTGACATTGATCTTCATCGATTTGAACTGCTCTAACCAACGGGGCAGCACCAACGGCATCAAGTAGGGAGCAATCGTAGGAAGGATACCTACATTCACCACTCCACTCAATGAATTAACCGTATCATCCACTATTCCGGAGATCTTAGAAGCCTCACTCAGTATGCGACGAGCCTGCTTCACTAACTGCTCCCCCAGAGCAGTCGTTTTGATCGGATGCTTCGTGCGATCAAAAAGCTCTACTTGCAACTCTTCCTCTAAGCGTTGTACCATCGTACTGAGGGTTGGCTGCGTTACTTTACACCGAGCAGCAGCTTTTGAGAAATGCTGTTCCTCCGCTAAAGCAACCACGTACTCCAATTGTTGTAAAGTCATAAGTTGATCTGAATATTACTCTTGTACTGACTGAGCATTTTGTCGCTTTCTCTTATGCCTCCTTATCAACCAGATTGATAGCAGGATAGCCACGATAATCAATATTCCAAAGCCAATCCAATGGCTATAGCGAGATACGAAAGCAATCAACTCCTCACGAGAGCCTATACCGGCTATCTTGGTACCATAGTACCCTAATGCGAAGAGGACTAAAATCCAAGCTCCTGCCCCCAGTGAGGTGTAAAGGAAAAATGGCTTTAGCTTCATCCGGGCTAATCCTGCCGGAATGGATATCAATTGTCGGATACCGGGGATAAGACGTCCTACAAAGGTCGATAGGGCTCCCTCCTTGTCAAAGTAGGCTTCTGCACGGAGTAGTTTTTCCTCACTTAAGAGCAGCATTTTACCCACCTTGGAGCGTGCAAACGAATACACAATGGGACGCCCTAAGTAGTACGAAAGTGCATAGTTGATAGCCGCTCCAAGAAGACTACCCAGGAGCGCTGAAAAGATCACTCCAAAGCCATCCAACTCACCTAAAGCAACCATCATGGCAGCCGGGGGTACAACCACTTCACTAGGGAAGGGGATAAACGAACTTTCTATGGTCATCAATAGAAAGATGGTGCCATACCCCAAGTTATCTAGACACCAACCTATGATGCCAAGAGATTCTACCGCACCCAAAACAAACCTCTTCTAATCAGCTCTTGAGCGTAACCGTACGATTGAACACAAGCTTTTCGGCCGTGGAATCTTTATCTGCTACAAAGTAACCAATACGCTGAAACTGAAGCCTCGTGCCCGGCTGTACATCCTTAGCAAACGGCTCAATTAGGGCATGGTCTATTACCTTAAGAGAATCCGGATTCAACAATTCCTCAATCGGGGTATCTCCATCGGTCTGCGGCTGCTCATCCTTAAACAGGCGATCATAAAGTCGTACCTCGCATTGTATTGCTTCCTCACGTGCGATCCAATGAATGGTGCTCTTGACCTTCCTGCTTGCTCCTGCCATACCGGTCAATGTATCGGGATCATACTCGCAGAGCACCTCTGTTACCTTGCCATCAGCATCCTTCACACAACCTGTACAACGAATTATATAGGCATTCTTTAGGCGCACCTCGCGACCTCCGGGGGTAAGTCGGAAATACTTACTCGGAGCCTCTTCCTTAAAGTCGTCACGCTCAATCCATAGATGCTTGCTGAAGGTCATGTCATGCGTTCCGTTTGTCTCATCTTGCGGATTATTCACAGCTTGGAAAACCTCCGTTTTATCCTCCGGATAGTTAGTAATAGTCAGCTTAACCGGATCTAATACTGCGGATACTCGCGTAGCATGCTCATTGAGATCTTCCCTTATGGCATACTCCAAAAGACTTACATCAATGGTGCCTTCATACTTTGTATATCCGACTCTTTCAATAAAATTACGGATAGACTCCGGAGTATAGCCTCTGCGACGCAACCCACACAAGGTAGGCATACGGGGATCGTCCCAACCATTTACCAAACCGCTCTTCACGAGATACAGCAACTTACGCTTACTCATTACCGTATAGGTAAGGTTTAAGCGATTAAATTCGTATTGACGAGGGCGATAGGCGTCATCCTTCGGTTTTAGTAAGTCAATAAAGTAGTCGTACAAAGGACGATGAGGCACAAACTCAAGCGTACAAATCGAATGGGTGACTCCCTCAAAGTAATCGCTCTGTCCGTGGGCAAAATCGTACATGGGGTACACATGCCACTTTGTACCGGTACGATGATGCGGATACTTACTGATAATTCTATAAATAATAGGGTCGCGGAAGTGCATATTGTCTGATGCCATGTCTATTTTGGCACGCAACGTCATAGCTCCATCCTCAAACTCTCCTTTATTCATCCTCCTGAAGAGATCCAAGCTCTCTTCTCTGGGGCGATCTCTATACGGGCTATTCTGCCCGGGAGTAGTCGGAGTCCCCTTCTTTTGGGCAATTTCCTCAGCTGTCAGCTCATCTACATAAGCATGCCCTTCCATAATAAGTCGCTCTGCAAATTGATACAGCTGCTCAAAGTAATCCGATGCGTAGTACACATTGGCAAAATTAAATCCCAACCAATGTATATCCTCCATAATGGCATCTACATACTCCTGATCTTCCTTAACCGGATTAGTGTCATCAAAGCGCAAGTTGCACACTCCTCCGTAACGCTCGGCAATACCGAAGTCAATGCACACAGCCTTGGCATGACCTATGTGTAAATACCCATTCGGCTCCGGCGGGAAACGAGTTTGTATGCGCCCATCATTTACCCCATCTCGAAGATTTTGCTCTACTATCTGCTCAAGAAAATTCAAACTCTTTACTTCCTCCTTAGGTTCTTGCGTTGTCTTTTCAGCAGGGCGTGCATTCTTTTCCTCTTTCATACTCTTTCCGTTTCCAGGTGCCTTATCCATATATCTTAGCCGACTATTATTTTCTGAATAACAGGTGCAAATATACTAATTCCACCCTACATCTACCTTTTATCCCTTACTTTCTTCCACTTACCCTCATTACTATTAGGTAGTAAATGGGCGACTTTCATTACTTAAGGTGATTGTTAGCCCTTTTTGCGCATTATACCTTTGCATTTGAAATAATACCACTCCACAGGAGTAAGATTAGTAAAAAGATAAAAATACCTATGAAAAAGATTGGAATTTTCTATGGCTCTTCTTCCGGCACTTGCAAGGACCTTGCCGAAAAGATTGCCTCCAAATTGAATGTAGCTTCGGAAGATATTCACGATGTAGCAAGTACAGGTGCCGATGCCCTCAGTAACTACGAGATATTACTTTTGGGAAGCTCTACTTGGGGACTTGGCGATTTGCAAGACGATTGGGAGTCATTCCTACCAAAGGCAGCTGCACAAAACCTCAACGGCAAAAAAGTAGGACTCTTTGGATGTGGCGACAGTCAGTCGTACAGCGATACCTTCTGCGATGCCTTGGCTACTATTAAGGCTGAATTAGCCGGCACAGGCTGCGAATTTATTGGCTCTGTAAAGCCGCTTAACTACAGCTACGACTCTACACACTGCGAAGAGGACGGGAAGCTCATTGGTCTACTTGCTGATGAAGTAAACGAATCCGATATGACCGAAGAGCGTATGGAAGAGTGGCTCGCCGCATTGGGTCTCTAACAAAATTCCTACTCCTATGATCTGTGTTCCCCTTGACTCATTAGAGGACACCCATACAAGTGGTGAACTCCGTGTTTTTTCGCACATGCTCTATGAGATTGAGAAGGGCATCCGACCATTAGCCCTATTTACGCTCTCTACTCCGTGTGCTATTGCAGCTACTAACAAACTCTCCACTCGGCATATTGAGTGGTACGTACAGTCAGTACCGGATTCGGAGCGTAAAAATCTCTTCTTTGGAGCTTCGTCCTGCATTAAACTCATCAAAAGAGTACTTAAAGGACGCTCTTTAGCGGACCTCACTCCGGAGGAAGACTTCATCTTAGGAGCTCTCTTGGGTTACGACCTTACACGTCAGTGTGACCGCTTTAACTTGTTGCGTTCGCAATCATAACACTATATATTGTGAGCACATTTCCTTGCTCCTCAGTACAACATATTCTGTACTGAGGAGTTTTTTTATCCCCTAAGAAAGTGTATGTGCCTCGTTTTGCCTGATCAAAGGGAGCATCCGTAAGTGAGTCACACTTCCCCCATCGATAGGTGCAAATCCTTTTTCATCAAATGACTCAGATAAATAGGCAGCCGGTACAAGGGTCAGCTCAATAAGTAAATCCTATCCGAATACCCATGCGGGGTTTACCATTGCTATCGGTAGGCGTCAACTGTACAAAGTATTGACAGGAAAATAGTTGGAATATATTTTCTATTCCCGCACCCATCTCCAAATAGCAGAAGTTATGCATGGGTCGGGCAGTGCCTGACACCCTTCCCGGCACACTCTGTGAAGAAGATGCATTGCCCCAATATCCGGAGAGAGCAAGCACCTCCTTGAGGCGGAGTCTATTGACATAAGGGATTCTATTGAGTAGCAGCCCGGGCGCATGCCATGCAAAAGAGAAAGCCAACCTCCTATCTGCGACCAGCTCATTAGGCTTAAGTAGCTGATACTTACTCTCTTTTCCCATCATAAAAGAGCCATTTGCTTCGGGAGTAAAGAGATCAAATTCGTGCGTTGTACCCCACTTCCAACCCAAGGCGAGCGACATATTGACAAAGCCGGCAAACGAAAGCGGAATGCGCCTCGTATGCAGCAAATCAATGCTACAATTAGTGAATAGATTTCCGCCAAACCCTTTGGGGAAGAGATCTATATTTATGCGGTAGCGCGGATTAGTAGCCATAGGATCAAACAGCAATTTATTTCCCCAAACGCCCCTCTCCAAGGTTCGATTACGGTGATACTCAGCGAATAAAGAGAGTACGCCTTGCCGAATCCAACCAGTCATCGGACCGCCATCTTGCCAATAGATAGTTGTACCGACTGCCCTTCTTCGTTTCCATGCCACGGAGAAACCGGCACAGAGATTTCGAGAAAAATCCTTCTCGTAGCTCAGACGGAGCAGTTGCTCGTAATACCTATTTTGCACCCCGAGATTATTGAGCGTATAGTCCAACCTATCCTTGTAGAGAGGCGCAGAGGTATTGCCGGGGATAAATAGGTCGCTATAGGCCTCAATGCTAAGAAGAGACATCGGATAATCCCATTTATACGTATGCTTAGGGGTAAAACTATAAGCCAGGTTTAGCATATACTTCGGGCATCGATCCTTAAACCCATACGCTATGTAACCGCTTGCAAACCAATGCGGGTTAAGCTTGGCCAAAGTCATCCCGCCTACCTTCATTCTAAAGCCCTCTATTGGATTGCCCGACAGCAAAGCATCGATAGGCCCCAACAGCACATAACTATCTTCGAAACGCCTTCCCCCTATGGGAACACCAATAAACCCTCTCGAAGCGAATTGCCCCCACCACACAGCACTTCGATAGTTCTTTTTCTTCCGCAGCAGGTCCATCATAATACTGTTCTGCACGGCTAAAGGCGTCAGCGCAATGGGCCGCTCCAATAAGCCGAATCGGTTGCCTGTACGCAACGCACTAAGCCGCCTCCGCTCCGCTATGGGTAGGGAGAGAGAGGGATCAAGACGTTCGCTTTGAAGTGCCGCCTCACCAAACTCAAAATTTCTATAATGCTCCACCACTTCAGCTTGTAAATGCACCGGTATTCCCTCTAATGGGGTAAGCATGAAGGAGAGGGTCATTTGCTGAGGCAGCCACAAGGAGGGTTGACTTTCTGAGGTGTGGCTGTATCGTATCTGAAACTGATTTGACTCCGTCATATTTACCGTACTATTCTCCGGCACAGACCCCTCAAAGTATGTAATGGCCAGCGTAGTCGTATCCAAAAGCATTTTCCCTTCTATGCCCGGGTCGTAGCAATTATTGGGAGAGAATTGAATCGAATAGCATACACTGCCGGCATGCTCCACCGTATCAGCCAACAAAAAGCGATAGTACCCCAATACAGCGACTGTACTGAACGGTCCGGGCATCTCCCGATCAAAAAGATCTATATTAGCCTCATATGGATCAATAGAGGCAAACATTTTATTGAGTGTAGCGGTAAGCAATCCCTCGTCAAACTCCTCATCAATGCCCTCTATCCGCCTCCCTATCGTCGTTTCAGGCAAGATTGAGTAGCTTCGCGAGGCTCTAATGCGCTCCTCTTCACGAAGAGACACCGGCAGCTGCCTATACCCGGCGAAAAGGCTATTGTGTACCCTTATCTGCGCCGTTGTATCAGTAAAGGGCAATACATGCTCATGCTCTCGCTCTGCGAAGGAAAGGAGCGTGCGACGATACATACGATAGCTCCAATTGGCATAATGGGTCAAACGGTTATTTGGCTTTTGCGCTATGGCTCGCTTTATGATGGGTATCGCCGGATTATTACGTCGCGGTGGCAACTTGCGCTTAGCCGAAACCACCACAGTAGGCATAGTCTCATCAAAAGCATATTCACTTGAGTCAACCACAGTGGCCCATGCGTGATAATTTATAATACAAAAGAGAAATATCTGGAGCAGGATATTGTGCTTCATTCAACGATCTTGCGCTTGCTTGCAGGGGGAATAAGTAAACTATCTCGATATTTGGCTACTGTGCGGCGTGCAATCGGATAACCCAGCTCGTCGAACTTTTGCGCCAAACGCTCATCCGTGAGTGGGTGCCGCTTATCCTCAGCAGCAATAAGCTCTACCAACAAGTGTTTCAAATAGTGCGTTGCCACGGGATTTCCCCATTTATCCGGCACCCCTTCACTGAAGAAATGCTTGACCGAATAGATACCGAAATCCGTTTCCACATATTTTTCGTTACTAATCCTACTGATAGTACTTACATCGTAGCCCACCCGATCGGCAATATCCTTAAGTATTAACGGCTTCATATCCTGTGGCTCTCCACTACGGAAATAATCTTCCTGCATAGAGACTATACACTCCATCGTGTGCAGCAGCGTATTTCTCCGTCTTTCGATCATATCTATAAACCAAGAGGCATGAGATACCTGCTTGCGAATAAACTGTTGCTCGCTTCGCTTCTTCCGATTTTGCGATAGTTTTTCCTTAGAAAGTGCCAAATAGGCGGGGGAAACTCGTAGATTGGGAAGGAAGTCATCGTCATTGATAGAGACCACTAAATCGTCTCCAACCACATGCACCAAGAAGTCGGGTATAATTCTATTGGCAATCGCATCAAAGTCGCTTCCGAATCCGTTTCCGGGCTTCGGATTCAATGTTTTAATCAACGCAACCGCCTCAGCAACCAGCTCTTCGCTCCAGCCCTTTTCCTCCTCTATCTTGGCAAAGCGTCTTGAGGCAAAATCATCTAAGTGGTGGGTAACAATTTCCTTTGCTACCGTTACCTCTTCAGAAGGTGCCATACGCTCCAGCTGTAGCAAAAGCACCTCCTGTAGGTTATGCCCGGCTACACCGGCAGGATCTAAGGTCTGTACCTTGCGTATTACTGCGCTAATTTCACTGTCCGACATCTCAGGGGCTCCGTTGAAAACAAGCCAATCAGAGATCTCTCTATTGGTAGCACGCAGATATCCGTCCTCCGCTATATTGCCTATTACCAAGTCGGCTATCAAGGCCTCGCGCTCTGTTAGGTTGAGAGAGGGAATCTGCTCGCGCAAGTAGTCACTCAGAAGATTTCGGTCGCCTGTGAAATTGGTTTCGCGATAATTATCTGTATCGCTCTCGTTGTAGTATTGATAGGTAGGATCCCCATAATAATCCTCATCCCTCTCCTCAGGAAGCAAATCATCGTCATGCTCTTCGGTAGGTGCTTCACTAAGGGGGTCCTCCTCCGGTTGCGGCTCATGCAAAGGCTCATCGGACTCTAAGGCGGGGTTGCGGGATATTTCATCCTTTATACGCTGCTCCATCGCCTCTATCGGAAGGGCTAATAAGCCTATCTGCTGCAAACGGCGAATATTAAGCCCCTGCTTTTGCTCTTGAGTGAGTTGCTGCTTAGCCACGACTTTTACAATACATCTAACAAGGTCTGCAGACCAATACCATGCGAACCTTTAATCAGCACTAAGCTACCCGTAATGGGGTGCTGCTGCAATGCTTCACGAAGCATCTTCGTAGTATCGAAGAAGTAGAACGGCTTCCCATACTTTTTCTTCAGAGCGCCAAAACAGCTCCCCACCGCGTACAGCGTAAAAGATTCTTTTCGCCCTGCAAGCTGCTCTAGCACAGCGGCATGCTCCTCCTCGCTTTTGCTTCCCAACTCCAGCATATCGCCCAAGATCAACACCCTCGGTTGGGCAGTAGAAAGGGCAAAAAAGCTATCAAGAGCCGCCTTCATACTCGATGGATTGGCATTGTATGCATCGATCACTAAGCGATTGCGCCGCTCAGTCTCCGCCCGCAGTTCGCTTCGATTGTTGTGTGGCTCGTAGCACTCTATCGCTTGATTGATTTGGTCCGGATCAATTCCCTTACGCAACCCTAACGCAATGGCAGCCATTACATTAGGCAAATTATAGGCCCCCACCAACTTCGTTTTAAGTGGGTGAGCACTGTTTTCCCAATGCCACACCAATTCAAGGAAAAGCCCTGTGGGAATAGCCTCTCCCCAAAGGGCATCCGTCTCCGGAGAGAGCGCGTATCTACATGCAGTCAACCCCTTAGCCTGTGCCACTAAAAGGGGGTCGGAGGAGTTGAGGAACACCCTGCCGTTATGAAGGCGAAGATAGTCATACAGCTCTGTTTTGGTGCGAATTACGCCCTCATAAGAGCCGAAGCCCTCCAGGTGAGCACGCCCAATATTGGTAATAATGCCCAGGGTGGGTGCAGCAATTTCAGTCAAATAACGAATATCCCCCGGATGGGAGGCACCCGCCTCTATAACGGCCACTTGATGGGTTTCATTGAGCTTCAAGAGCGTAAGAGGCAAACCAATCTGATTATTTAGGTTGCCCTCGGTAGCCAGCACTTTATAACGAGTACGGAGCACTGCATGACACAGCTCTTTGGTGGTCGTCTTTCCATTGGTACCTGTAATAAGCAGTACATCAATAGCGAACTGCTTGCGGTGAAAGGCAGCCAGCTGCCCTAATGCAATCTCCGTATTTTCCACATAAATACAGCGTTCGTCGGATGCCGCCACTTCGGGATTATCCACTACTGCTGCATAGGCTCCCTTATCAAGAGCCTGCCGGGCAAAGCTATTTCCGTCAAAACGCTCGCCGCGAAGTGCCCAAAAGAGCACGTTTGGCGTTACACAGCGGCTATCCGTTGTGATGCCGCTACTTGCCTTAAAGACTGCATATACCTCTTCTATCGGTGTCGCTTTCATTCCTTTTGCGTCTGGTACAACAAAGATAAACGAATTATTCCTTCCTTTCTTATTTCTTTCCCCTTGGGACAGGACTGACGCATTATACGGGGTAGGTTTCCCTACGTCTTAATGAAGGATCTCGGAAAATGGAGGTAATAGAACATTCCTCCGTGGAAGATCTATGATTATCCAGTGAGCAAATGAAAAATTCTTCCGAAGTTTGAGTTGATTCTTCGGAAGAATTGGTCGATTTCCTCCGAGCTTTTTGGGCTTTTGCTCCGAGGAATTGACCTCAATGGAGATATAGGAGTAGCAATTGTATGAGTCCATAGCGCTATGTGGGAAGACTTAATCCATCTATTCATCGGTTGGCGTCATGGCAAGTAGCCCTTTGTAGGGAGGTTTTCCCTATATTTGCTGTCACATAGTACGCAATAACGAAACATACATACGACACACTATGCGACATACACAAACTATCAAGAGACTACTACACTTAGCCATCGGACTGCTCCTATGGAGCGTCATCGCCTCGGCGCAGACATCTCCCTGTCAGATCAGTGGCGTCGTTATGGACTCCGTACATCACGAGGCGATAGCCTACGCTACGATTGAGTACAAACTATTAGACGAGCAGTTGACAGGCGGAGCGGTGAGCAATGAGCAGGGACACTTCGAGATGACATTGCCCCGTACGGGTAGCTACCAGCTGACGATTAGGTCGGTTGGCTTTCAGACCAGGCAAATGCGGGTCACGACGCAGGCGGGACAGAACAGTCTAGACACGATCTACCTAGCACCCGATGCTCAGACTCTAGACGAGGTGCAGGTGGTGGCGCGACGCAAGCTCATCAAACTCTCTCCCAAAGGCTTGACCTATGATATGAAAAACGACGTCTTGGCTCAGACGGACAATCTCCTCTTTGCCCTGCGCAAGGTGCCCCTCGTCACTGTAGATGGAGAGGGAAATATACGTGTCAAGGGGTCGTCAAACTTCTCCGTCTACATCAACGGGTCGCCCTCTCGTGTTGCCTCGATGAACCCCACGGAGGTCTTGCGAGGCATCCCCGCCAGTAGCGTCAAGGGTATAGAGGTGATCACACAGGTAGATGCTCGCTACGACGCCTCTGCTGGAGATGCTATCATCAATATCATCACTGAGAGCAAGAGCCTAGATGGGTACAGCGGCCTAGTCTCTCTGATGGGCTCTACAATCCCCAATATCAATGGCACCTCAAGTCTGACTCTCACTAAGGGTAAGCTTAGCGTAGCGCTCAACTACAACTATGACTATACGCGTCATAAGGATCAGCCTGTGGATGTGTCTAGACGTACATTCCAAGGGGGTAAGACGACCAGCCTCTTCAAGTCCAAAGCGGTGGCTGGGAGCAACGTTGGTATCTTCCAAAACCATGTCGGTAGCTTGATGGGAGAATACGCCATAGATAGCCTGAATAGCCTCTATGCTGATGGACACCTCTTCGTCTCATCGGTCTACTCTACAGGGCTCTCTCAGCAAACTTTCGATCGTCCTAATGAGCCTACACGATATGCCACGTCGCTCAATCAGATGCGCTTGACCTCTGGCTCTGTAGAGGGTAACCTTATTTATCGCAATCTCTATGCAGCGGACAAGCAGCCCCGCTTCTCGATAGGTTATCGCTACGCTTACAACCCAGACCAGAGGTACAAGGAGTGGACTGAGCGTCAGTACCGAGATGGCTTCACCAGCTGGGAGAGTTCTCCCTATGATGAGACACGACGTATGGAGCGTTCACGCGGAGGTCTGAGCGAGCATGCTCTACAGAGCGACTATCAGTTTATCTGGAGCGGAGGACACGCTCTGCAGGTAGGTGTCAAGGAGGTGCTACGACTGGGTAGCTCTCGCCCTGAGTACCATCTCTGGAACGAAGGCAAGGGCGACTGGCAAGAGGTGAATAACCCGCTCTACCGTCAGGGAGACATGAGTCAGCTGCAGAGCCTTACGTCAGCTTATGCCAACTACGCTTGGCAGGGTGAACGCTTCGCTCTCTCCGCTGGAGCACGAGGCACGCTGGTCTATGACAAGATAACTTTCTCGCAAAACAGTGAGGGAGACTTTCACAAGACAGGCGTAGACCTGATCCCTACGGCTACGCTCTCCTATATGCTGACTGAGCGCCAGCAACTTTTCCTCTCTTACAAGATGAACCCTATCCGTCCCTCCATCTGGCGTCTCAATCCCTATCGAAGTCAGATGACAACCTACGACATCTCTTTTGGCAATCCTTACTTGCAGTCGGAGCTACATCACAATGTAGACCTCTCCTATACATTCTTTTCGAACCAACTCTACCTCAGTCTAACGACGGGCTATGAGCAAACCAACAATGCGATTATGCCCGTAAGGTATAGAGACCCCAAGAGTCCAGAGATACTGTATCATACCTTTGCTAATGCAGGCTTGCACCGTGTGCCGAACGCTTCGCTTTGGTTAAACTGGCGTCCTATCATGCCCCTCTCGCTTACGTTCTTTTGGAGTTGTAGGTATCACCTCTTCGACTATCCTAGTGAAGGACTCTCTCAGCGGAACTGGGAGCACATGCTCTCCGCCAATGTGGATGTCACGCTTCCCAAGTCGTGGTACCTAGGAGCTTCGTGGTACTACTATGCCAATCCGCCGACACTCCGCACGACCTACTCATACAGCCATGGGTACAGCTTCTACCTGAAGAAGAGCTTCTGGGACGACAAGCTGGATCTAACCTTGACGGCTCAGCACCCCTTCTCGAAATACATACGCTTCGAGACGAAGCAGTGGGGCGATGACTTCGAGTATAACCAAAGGAATATGATCCAAGCGCGTGCTATCGGTCTAAAGATCACGTACAACTTCAACTCGGGCAAGAGCCGCAAGGTGACGCGCAACGAGTCTCTCGCCACCTCCGACCTAGACCGGAGGACTGGTGTGCAGTAGCCTAGACTCCGCAACTCTTGCGAGTGCCCCGATGTAGGGGCACACGAGCCGTGCGTCCCTACAGGAGTCGTCTCGCGGGCGTTCCTGTAGCGGGCTACACGTTGGATCGTTACTCGGGAGATTTGCAGAGTTGCATCTACGGCAAAATTTTGACTACCTTTGCATTGTGTAGAACCTGCCAAGCCTCTCAACGATGCTCAAATTGGCAGGTCATTTTATTTTACACCCCTCATGAAAAATCATTTCACAAAACCTGCTTTATCTATCGAAGAGCAGATACAACTACTTCGACAAGCTCCGCTGGATGAGTGCCAACGTTGAGGCATACTACGGCAGAAGCCTCTACACCTCCACATTGCCACAGCTCCCGTCTAAGATGACAGGCAGTGAGTGGGGCATCAGTGGCTACCTTGACTTTACATTCAACGAGAGCCACACCTGGACCGGCTTCCTCTCGGGCGAGTACACGGGACGGCAGAAGACGACCGTCGTCACGCTGGAGCCGCAGTACAATATAGGACTCGGCATGAGCTACTTCATCTTGGATAGACGGCTCGGGCTCTCTGTTGCTGGTCTAAACCTCATAGTCTCGAACTACAAAGGGGTGAGCCAGTACGATGGCTACAGCGTCACTTTCGACAATCGCTACGACTATCCGACGCTCTACATATCGATCTCCTACAAGTTCTCCAACGGCAAGGACGCCTCCTCTACCCGCAGCCAAGGCGCACGAGACATCGAGCGCCGCTTCTAATCTTTTTTAGCTCAGCCGGTCAAAGCGGGCGTCAGCCTTTCCCTTTGGGAGTAACCCGGTCTCTCCGGAGAGGAGCGGGTAAACAGCCTCAAAATTAGCTCGGTAAAAGATCTATACCTTTCAATTGAAACATCTGTACCTTTTGAATGAAACATCTATACCTTTTGAATGAAACATCCGTATCTTTTTTGAAAAGACTTTCGACAGCAAAAAAAATCAAGGAAGCACGACTCGGAATTGAAAGAGATTTTCTCAATGATTGTGCAATAAAATAGCTCATTATTAGAGGGAGGGAAAAAGATGTAGTGTCGTTTCGTGTGCAAACTCTTTTATTGTAGGTTGGAATGACTATCTTTGTAAACGAAAAAAGAACTAATAAAAGGAAATAAAACTTACATTATGATTATTGGTGTTCCTAAAGAGATTATGCACGACGAGGCACGTGTAGCCGCGAGCCCCGAAGCAGTTGCCAAGTATGTGGCAGACGGTCACACCGTACTGTTTGAGGTAAATGCCGGAGAAGGTGCCTTCTATCACGATGAAGCTTATCGCGAAGCCGGAGCAGAGCTGGTTAAATCTGCCAAAGAGATCTATGATCGCAGCGAAATCATCATCAAGGTGAAGGAGCCGCTCTTCAACGAAGAGTTTGGTATGCATGAGATTGATATGATGCATAAGGGTCAGTACCTGATCACTTTCATTCATCCTGCTTCACCGGTTAACCACGACATGGTTCGTAAAATGGCTGCTCAAGGCGTAATCGGCCTTACGTTGGATGGTGTGCCCCGTATCTCGCGCGCACAAAATCTCGATGCCCTTACTTCTATGAGTACTTGTGCAGGTTATAAGGGTATTTTGATGGCAGCCAATGATCTGGCCTCCTTCTTCCCACAAATGTTCACAGCGGTAGGTCCTATTCGCCCCGCTAATGTATTGGTTATCGGTGTTGGGGTAGCCGGGTTGCAGGCACTTGCTACGGCACGTCGCTTAGGCGCAGTTACCTATGCAGCCGATATTCGCCCCGCAGCAGCTGAGCAAGCTAAGAGCTTAGGCGCTAAGGTGGTAGATACGGGGGTACCCGAGGCTTTGGCTGTAGGAGAAGGCGGTTATGCACAGCATCTTCCTGAAGCAGAACTATTGAAAGAACGCGAACGCCTTGCCGAAGTGGTAAAGGATATGGACGTGATCTTCTGTAGTGCATTAGTACCCGGTAAAATTGCTCCGGTAGTGATTACCGAAGAGATGGTGAAGAGCATGAAGCGCGGTAGCGTGATTGTAGACATCGCTATCGACCAGGGCGGTAACTGCGCTATTACACCTGCCGGAAGCCGTGAAGTGAAACATGGCGTAACGCTTGAAGGAATTAAGAATATCCCCGGTATGCTGCCACAAAGCTCTACTTGGATGTTCTCACAAAATATGTACAACCTCGTGAAGTATCTGGTGAAGGACGAACAAGTTGTTCTTGATATGAACGACGAAATCTGCCGTTCAATCTTGGTAACTCAAGACGGCGAAATCGTTCACAAGGGTGCTCGCGAAGCAATGGGTATGGACTAATTTAATGTATTAACTTTAGGATGAATGGTGGTTGAGAGAAATATTAGCATAATCTCTTGATCACTATTCACCCTTTTTACAACGATATATACAGTATGCATCCGCTTATTTTAGTAGTAGTATTTGTAGTAGCTGCTGTGGTTGGCTACCTTCTGATCAAGCAAGTACCCACACTCTTACATACACCGCTGATGAGCGGTATGAACGCACTTTCCGGAGTAACTGTGATAGGGGCCCTTTCAGCTACCGGTCTGGCATTTCTTTTTAGGCAGAACGGCTTCGGGCAATTTTTTGGTGCTTTGGCTATTATCTTGGCTATGGTTAACGTAGTCGGAGGGTTCGGTGTAACGCATCGTATGCTCCGCATGTTCAAAGGAAAGAATAGTAAAAAATAACACACTCTTTGCGTAGTGCTTTGATATATTAAGTACGGTATGAATACAGTAGAGATCGTTGTTTCGGTGGTACTATCCATCTTAGTGATGGTGGGTATCTCGCTAATGAGTAAGGTGCGCCGTGCTAAACTGGGTAACCTTATCAGCGCAGCCGCTATTTTAGGCGGTATTATATTTACCTTAATTACAGAACAGGCCAATGGGACTCCTATAGTTGGCGTATGGACGATATGGCCTGCGTTAATTGTAGGTGCTTTGATCGGATTATGGATGGCAGCCAGGGTCAAAATGATCCAAATGCCTCAAATGGTAGCTTTGCTAAATGGACTCGGGGGCGCTGCTTCTGCCATCGTGGGTATCCTCTCGGTTGCCAAAATAGGGGTGGATGCCACGGCCGGCAATGACTATGAAGTGTTCTATCGCGTAACGGGCTATCTGGCGATAGCGGTAGGGATGATTACGTTGGTAGGTAGTTTGGTGGCAGCGGGTAAGCTACATCGAGTATTACCGCAGAAGCCTATGGTGTGGTTCCAGCACTCGTTGGTTACAATGCTGAGCCTCTTTGTTGCCATAGTATTTATTGTCGTTGGGGCAGTTACACCTACAGTGGACAGCCGCTTTGTATGGTTAGTTTGGGGCGTAATCCTCTTTTCTTCACTCTTCGGTCTATACTTTTCAGTTCGTGTAGGCGGAGCGGATATGCCCATCACCATATCGCTGCTGAACTCATTGAGTGGGGTGGCAGGTGCTATTGCCGGTATGGCTATCGGAAATGTACTGCTGGTTGCCGTGGGTGGCATTGTAGGGGCATCCGGACTGCTCCTGACACAGATTATGTGCAAAGCAATGAACAGAAGCCTGCTCGCTATTCTTTCGGGCGGTTCAATTAAGGGAAAGGCGAAAGCTCCGGTAGCCTCTCAGTCGAAAAAGAGTATAGCTGCGTCGAAAAGTGTATCGTCCAAGGAAGAGACTTCCGCAAAGGAACCCTCTGTAGGAAAGATACTAGCCGACGCAAAGCGCGTGATTATCGTGCCGGGCTATGGTATGGCTTTGGCGCAAGCACAGCAACAGGTGAAGCAACTATTCGATACGCTTACCGCTAATGGTGCAGAAGTGCGCTTCGCTATTCACCCTGTGGCCGGACGTATGCCGGGACATATGAACGTATTGCTGGCGGAAGTGAACGTGCCCTACGAAGACTTATTCGAAATGGATGCAGTGAACGACGATTTTGCTCAGACTGATTTGGTCGTAGTAGTAGGTGCTAACGACGTATTAAATCCCGCAGCACGCGATGCAGAAGGTACACCTATCTACGGAATGCCCGTGTTGAACGTGGATCAGGCAAAGCATGTAATCATCTGCAACTACGATTTGAAGCCGGGCTATGCCGGAGTAGAAAATCCGCTCTATAGTCGTCAAACAGGCGTAACGCTCTGCTTGGGCGATGCAAAAGAAACGGTAGCCAAGCTCATTACAGAGCTTTCTGCTGCACAAAAGCCTGCTACTTCCCAAGCAGCCTCACCGGTTCAAAGCGATTTGAGTGCAGTACTTCACGACGCAAAGCGCGTGATCATCGTGCCGGGCTATGGTATGGCTCTAGCGCAAGCACAGCAACAGGTGAAGCAACTATTCGATACACTTACCGCCAACGGTGCAGAAGTGCGCTTCGCTATTCACCCTGTGGCCGGACGTATGCCGGGACATATGAACGTATTGCTGGCGGAAGTGAACGTGCCCTACGAAGACTTATTCGAAATGGATGCAGTGAACGACGATTTTGCTCAGACTGATTTGGTCGTAGTAGTAGGTGCTAACGACGTATTAAATCCCGCAGCACGCGATGCAGAAGGTACACCTATCTACGGAATGCCCGTGTTGAACGTGGATCAGGCAAAGCATGTAATCATCTGCAACTACGATTTGAAGCCGGGCTATGCCGGAGTAGAAAATCCGCTCTATAGTCGTCAAACAGGCGTAACGCTCTGCTTGGGCGATGCAAAAGAAACGGTAGCCAAGCTCATTACAGAGCTTTCTGCTGCACAAAAGCCTGCTACTGCTCAAGCAGCCTCACCGGCTCAAAGCGATTTGAGTGCAGTACTTCACGATGCAAAGCGGGTGATCATCGTGCCGGGCTACGGTATGGCTTTAGCGCAAGCACAGCAACAGGTGAAGCAACTATTTGATACGCTTACCGCCAATGGTGCGGAAGTGCGCTTCGCTATTCACCCTGTGGCCGGACGTATGCCGGGACATATGAACGTATTGCTGGCGGAAGTGAACGTGCCCTACGAAGACTTATTCGAAATGGATGCAGTGAACGACGATTTTGCTCAGACTGATTTGGTCGTAGTAGTAGGTGCTAACGACGTATTAAATCCCGCAGCACGCGATGCAGAAGGTACACCTATCTACGGAATGCCCGTGTTGAACGTGGATCAGGCAAAGCATGTAATCATCTGTAACTACGATTTGAAGCCGGGCTATGCCGGAGTAGGAAATCCGCTCTATAGTCGTCAAACAGGCGTAACGCTCTGCTTGGGCGATGCAAAGGAAACGGTAGCCAAGCTCATTACAATGGTTCGATAGAAAAATAACAACAAAATAAGATTACCAAACAAAGCTTAAGATTAGTATGAATTTCCCTAAAGACTTAAAGTACACAGCCGACCACGAATGGGTTCGTTGCGATGGAGAACGTTGCTACATCGGTATTACCGACCATGCTCAGAATGAATTGGGCGAAATCGTGTACGTGGATGTGGATTGTATGGACGAAGAATTCGGTCAAGGCGAAGTATTCGGCTCCATTGAAGCAGTAAAGACGGTTGCCGATATGATTATGCCTGTTGCCGGAAAGGTAGTTGCCATCAACGAAGAACTGGAAGATGCACCCGAGCTTGTGAACAGCGATCCTTACGGAAAAGGATGGATCATTGCGGTTGAAGGTGCGGACGAAGATCAGTTCAAAGCGCTTATGTCCGCCGACGCTTATACCGAAATGATAGGTAAATAAGCGCAATGACACCACTTGTAAGCGTTATTATGGGGAGTACATCCGATCTCCCCATAATGCAAAAAGCTACCGATGCGCTCAACCGCTTGGAGATACCTTTTGAGGTAATGGCACTTTCGGCACATCGTACACCTGATGAGGTGGCGCACTTTGCACAAAATGCGGCAGGGCGCGGGGTGAAAGTGATTATTGCGGCTGCCGGTATGGCGGCACATCTCCCCGGGGTTATTGCGTCAATGACCACTTTACCGGTAATTGGTGTACCCATTGCCTCCACGCTTCAGGGCTTGGATGCGCTACTCGCCATTGTACAGATGCCGGGCGGTATACCTGTTGCCACGGTAGGAATCAATGCGGCACAGAACGCTGCCCTGCTGGCTGCCCAAATCATTGCACAAAGCGATGAAAAGGTGGCTGCCAAAGTGGCTCAGGATAAGCAAAACCTAAAGAGTAAGATCGTTAAAGCAAACGATGACCTTAAAGGCCTCTGTCAGTACGAATACAGAGTTAATTAAGGCATTCGGATAACTATTATCGCAGCCCTGCCCTTAGCGCGCAAAACGCTTCGGAGTGGGGCTTTTTTCATTATGAAGGAAACCGAGCTCCATTCTGTCAATTATCATCGGCGCAAGGCTGAGTCTGTACAAATCGGTGCGCTTCCTCTGGGAAGCGATTACCCGGTACGCATCCAAACGATGGCGGACGTTGATACCACCGATACGGCAAGTGCCGTGGCGCAAGCCAAGCGCGTGAAGCAGGCCGGTGCGGATTACTTCCGTTTCACGGCTCAGGGCGTGCGTCAGGCGGAAGCGTTGGCGCCGATCCACGAGGCTTTGTACCGCGAGGGTATTGCACTGCCGCTAATTGCCGATATACATTTCAATCCGCAGGCTGCCTTTGAAGCGCTCAAACATGTGGAAAAGGTTCGCATCAATCCGGGGAACTTTGCCGAACGCAAACCTGCCGGTGAGCGGTACACGGAGGCTGAGTTTGAGGCGGGCGAACGGCATGTAGCGGATGTTTTCGGTACCTTTCTTGCCGAAGCATCACGCTTGCACCGCGCCATACGTATAGGAGTAAATCACGGTTCTCTATCCAGAAGAATGGTGGAGCGATACGGCAATACGCCGCTCGGAATGGTGGAGAGCGCACTTGAGTACTTGCGTATCTGCAAGGAAGCACGCTTTACCGACGTGGTGGTATCGATGAAAAGCTCCAATCTCATTGTAATGACGCAGGCGGTACGCCTATTGGCCGTGCGACTTGAGGCGGAGGGCTTTGCCGTACCACTCCATTTGGGTGTAACGGAGGCAGGCGAAAGCGAGGATGGACGTATCAAGAGTGCTATCGGTATCGGCTCGCTCCTTGCCGACGGCATTGGCGACACGATACGCGTTTCCCTGAGCGAACCGCCTGAAGCTGAGTTGCCTGTGGCCCGTTTGCTGCTACAACATGTGGCAAAACGCATATCGGCACCGAAGTTGCCCGATATAACCTACAGCCCGACGCAGGTTGCTCGCAGCAAAGCAATACGTATTTCCGGCTTCAACACGCCCGAGTTGCCGTTTCCGCTCATTGTAGAGGCGGTGCATGCCGAGGCAATTTCCGAGCCGCTTGCGCCCAACGATCGGCTGATAAATCCGGGCGACACGCTCCCTTCTTGGGGCGATGCGCGCGTTATCTCCCTACGAGCTGACGCGATGGAACAGCTTGATACTGAGTTGCTCACTAATCCGAACAACATCATTCTATTAGAGGCACCGACGGACAATGCCATCGGCTATTGGCGATACGCGCTTGCCACGTTGCAGGCGAAGGGGATCAAAGCACCGGTAATACTGCATCGGCGCTTTGAAACGGAGCCTAAGGAAGAGCTGCTGATAGCCGCTTCCGTAGATTTTGGTACGCTGCTGGCGGAAGGCGCCGGTAGTGGCATCATGCTTACCGCACCGCATCTTGACGCGGCGTGGGTGCGCACGCTCGGGCTCAGCATCCTACAGGCGGTTCGCTTGCGCTTTAGTCACACCGAGTTCATCAGCTGCCCCGGTTGCGGACGTACGCTCTTTAATCTGCAATCTACCGTTGCCAAGGTGAAAGCGGCGCTGGGGCATCTGCCCAATCTAAAGATCGGCGTGATGGGTTGTATCGTAAACGGACCGGGCGAGATGGCTGATGCCGACTACGGATACGTGGGCGGCGCACCGGGCAAAATAGATCTGTACAAAGGTCACACCCGACTGCGGCAGGGAATAAAGGAAGAGGATGCAGTAAATGAGCTAATCCACATTCTCAAAGAGGATGGACTTTGGAGACCGCCTGTCCGGTAAGTGGGTTAGGCCACTCCTTTCAACATAATGGCCCGATCGGCATAATAGATGTAACGTAAGCACACAACACTAAATGTTTATCCCTTACTATCGTTTGGGGATAGGCGTGTGCTTTAAGTATCAAGCGGTAGAAAAAGGATTCCCAACGGGTTGAGACTATTTTCCCAAACGGATGGGAATCTTTTCCCAAACGGATGAACCTTTTTTCCCAACGGGTTGGGAATCCTATCGGATCGCTGAGAGTTTTTTGTAATGTGGGGACTTTCTACTTTTTTATTAGGATCTTTCATTTGAAACATCAGAACCTATCAAGTGAAACATCTGTACCTTTTCGGTAAAAGATTCTGATCTTTTTTTGGGGGGCATCAAATGGGTTTTCTGAGGCTGAGCGTGCTGCAATCCGCTATCTATTCAAAGAGGAATTAAAAGAGAAGGTATAACACTT
>ERZ1673752.440-NODE-440-length-72408-cov-8.315191_pt1 | contig 72408 bp, 93 predicted proteins | sample MGYA00580195_ERZ1673752 | MGnify/ENA primary metagenome ERZ1673752 (study PRJEB41218, sample SAMN15661744) | gut metagenome | host: Homo sapiens | place: Canada: London | collected 2015-08-20/2019-03-30 | study: EMG produced TPA metagenomics assembly of...
GTCCATCGAAAGCAAACGAAAACCCCGGAGGTGTGCGAGACTTCCGGGGTTTTCTATTCCGTTTATGTAGGTGGCTTATGCCTTAGGCTGTTATGCTGCCTATTTGTCTTTTCTGTCCAGCCATTTGTAAATGCAGTAGCTAATTACATTTACTGCGACAGGGACAAGGATTAGAGCAATAATATTATCCATCGAATTCACCTCCTTTCTGCTGGAGGCTCGGCAGCTTTTATAGTATAACATAAGGGCAGATAATTAGAAATAGCGTATAATAAATTTGGACATATAAAAAATATTGCATGTAAAGAAAAAACACTTGACACACACCACAAAATACGGTATGATACCCAAGGTGATAACGAATGGAAAAGTTTGTGGAACGTACTTTGCTCTATGATTTTTACGGAGAGCTTCTTACGAAGAGACAGCAGCAGATCTACGAGAGTGTAGTTCTGGAGGATTATTCTTTAAGTGAGGTTGCAGAGGAACTGAATATCAGCCGTCAGGGCGTACATGATATGATCAGACGCTGTGACAAGGCACTGGAAGGATATGAAGAGAAGCTGCATCTGGTGGAGAAGTTTGTGAATATCCGGGGACAGGTACAGAAGATACATGAGCTTGCATCCGGATATCACGCTGATGATATTGAGGCAATATCCAATGTGATTTTAGAGGAGTTATAATTCATGGCATTTGAAAGCTTAACAGATAAACTTCAGAATGTATTCAAGAAGCTGAGAAGCAAAGGCCGTCTGACCGAAGAGGATGTTAAGATTGCTCTTAAAGAAGTTAAGATGGCACTCCTTGAAGCAGACGTTAACTTCAGAGTCGTGAAACAGTTCACGAAATCTGTACAGGAACGTGCAGTTGGACAGGACGTTATGAACGGACTGAACCCAGGCCAGATGGTCATCAAGATTGTAAACGAAGAGCTGGTTAATCTTATGGGAAGCGAGACTACAGAGCTTCCGATCAAGCCTGGCAATGATCTGACTGTCATTATGATGGCAGGTCTTCAGGGAGCCGGTAAGACTACTACCGCAGCCAAGCTTGCAGGTAAGATCAAGTCGAAAGGTAAGAAACCTCTTCTGGTAGCCTGTGACGTTTACAGACCCGCAGCGATCACTCAGCTGCAGGTAAACGGTGAGAAACAAGGCGTGGAAGTCTTTACCATGGGCGATAAACAGAGCCCGGTAGACATAGCCAAGGCGGCTGTTGCACATGCCAAGGCGAATCAGCAGAATGTAGTGATCATTGATACAGCAGGTCGTCTTCATGTCGATGAGGATATGATGCAGGAGCTTGCTGATATTAAGTCTAATATTGAGGTAGATGCTACAGTCCTTGTAGTAGATGCCATGACCGGACAGGATGCAGTCAATGTAGCCCAGACTTTTGCAGAGAAGGTTGGAATCGATGGAGTGATCCTGACCAAGATGGATGGTGATACCCGTGGTGGTGCAGCTCTTTCCATCAAGTCCGTAACTGGCAAGCCAATCCTGTATGTAGGTATGGGAGAGAAGTTATCCGATCTGGAACAGTTTTATCCGGAGAGAATGGCATCCCGTATCCTTGGTATGGGAGATGTAATGAGCCTGATCGAGAAGGCAGAAGCAGCCGTGGATCAGGAAGCAGCCCAGGAGATGTCCAAGAAGCTGAAGAAGATGGATTTTGATTTCAATGACTATCTTACCAGCCTTGAACAGATGAATAAGATGGGCGGAATCTCCAGCATCCTGAACATGCTCCCAGGTGTGGGAAGCAAGATGAAAGATGTGGAGAGCATGATCGATGAGAAAGCAATGGACAGAACCAAGTCCATTATTCTTTCCATGACCCCACAGGAGCGTTCTAATCCGGGAATCCTGAACCTTTCCCGCAAGAACAGAATTGCCAGAGGCGCAGGTGTGGATGTTGCAGAAGTCAATCGCCTTGTGAAGCAGTTTGAGCAGAGCAAGAAGATGATGAAGCAGATGCCGGGTCTCATGGGCGGCGGCAAAATGGGTGGTAAAAGAGGCGGCTTTAAGCTCCCTTTTTAACATAAAATAATTAAATTAACTAATAAAGAGAAAGTAAATTGGAGGAAAATTAAAATGGCAGTTAAGATCAGATTAAGAAGAATGGGACAGAAGAAAGCACCTTACTATAGAATCGTTGTTGCAGATTCCCGCAGCAAACGTGACGGAAGATGTATCGAAGAGATCGGAACATATGATCCGAACCAGGAGCCAAGCGTATGCAAGGTTGACGAAGAGGCAGCTAAGAAATGGCTTGCAAACGGTGCTCAGCCTACAGAGGTTGTTGCTAAGATCCTCAAACAGGCCGGAATCGAGAAATAATTTAAGGAGTATCTTAGAGGTTGCCAGAATGGTTCAGACTGCACAGTATTTTCTGTGAAAGTCGTGAACTGTAACCGGCAATTTTCAGGGGGTATTTCTGTGACGTCCAGATGAGGGCATTTTTGAATATGCTCCGGGGCGGGATCAGGGAGGTGTGTAATGAAAGAATTAGTAGAAGTAATTGCAAAATCTCTTGTTGAAAATCCGGACGAAGTAGTCGTTACCGAAACAGAAAAGGATGACGCTGTTGTTATCGAACTGAAGGTAGGACCATCTGATATGGGTAAGGTGATCGGACGTCAGGGCAGAATCGCCAAGGCCATCCGTACCGTAGTAAAAGCGGCTTCTTCCAAAAGCAGCAAAAAAGTGATTGTAGATATTCTGCAATGATAAGCAAGATATATGGATGCAGGAGCTGTGGAGACATGGCTCCTGTTTTTACTTATGAAAGTCCTGGACGGCAGACATATTCGTTTTTTGTAGAGGAGTTTTGAATGGAAGATTTATTAAAGGTTGGAGTAATTACCACCACTCATGGCGTGCGGGGAGAAGTAAAAGTATTCCCTACCACAGATCCGGAGCGTTTCCTGGATCTTGAATACGTGATTCTGGATGCTGGCAGAGAGATGAAAAAGCTGGAAATCCGTAACGTGAAATTTTTTAAGAATCTTGTGATCCTGAAATTTGACGGGATTGATAATATAAATGATATTGAAATGTACAAAGGCAGAGACCTGTGGGTTCCCAGAGAAGAAGCCCAGGAACTGGATGAAGATGAATATTACATCGGCGACCTGATTGGCATGGAAGTGGTTCTGGAGGACAACACCCATTTCGGAACCCTGAAAGATGTTATGGAGACAGGAGCCAATGATGTTTACGTAGTAGAGCTTCCTGATCATCAGGAAGTACTTCTCCCGGCAATCAGGGAATGCATCCTTGATGTTGACCTGGAGGAGAATGTGATGACGGTACATTTGATGAAAGGACTTTTGTAAATGAAATTCCATGTTTTGACCCTTTTTCCGGAAATGATCCGGAATGGAATGAACACCAGCATTACAGGACGTGCCATTAATGCAGGAATCCTTTCTGTGGAGGCCATAAATATCCGCGACTATGCTTTTAACAAGCACCAGAAAGTAGATGATTATACTTACGGCGGCGGTGCTGGAATGCTGATGCAGGCAGAACCGGTTTACCTGGCTTATGAAGCGATTGCCGAGAAAGCAGGGAAGCGCCCCCGTGTGGTTTATCTCACCCCGCAGGGACAGGTGTTTAATCAGCAGATGGCAAGAGATATGGCGGAAGAGGAAGACCTGGTTTTCCTTTGCGGTCACTATGAGGGGATTGATGAGCGTGTTCTGGAGGAAATTGTGACGGATTATGTGTCTATCGGAGATTATGTGCTTACAGGCGGCGAGCTTCCGGCCATGGTTATGATGGACTCTATTTCCCGCATGGTTCCAGGCGTGCTCAGCAATCAGGAGTCTGGCGAGACCGAGTCCTTTGCAGGAAACCTTCTGGAATATCCCCAGTACAGCCGCCCGGAAGAGTGGCATGGTAAAAAGGTTCCGGAGGTTCTTATGTCCGGTCATCATGCAAATATAGAGAAGTGGCGCAGAGAGCAGTCTATCATTCGTACAGCCAGAAGGCGCCCGGATCTGCTGAAAAAGGCAGATCTCACCAACAAAGAATGGAATTTTGTGCGGCAGCTGAAAAAGCAGTGGAAAGAGGAGGAATCCAAAGATGAGAACATCTGATTTTTACTATGAGCTCCCTCAGGAGCTGATTGCCCAGGATCCGCTGGAGGACAGAAGTTCTTCCAGACTTATGCATCTTTCTATGGCAGATGGCAGTATTGAGCATCGCCATTTCAGGGATATACTGGACTATCTGAATGAAGGTGATACTTTGGTTATCAATGATACCAAGGTTATTCCGGCAAGGCTTTACGGTCACAAGGAAGAGACTGGCGCAGTGATCGAAATCCTTCTTCTGAAAAGAAGAGAGAACGATATCTGGGAATGCCTGGTAAAGCCTGGCAAAAAGGCTCGTCCAGGTGCCAAAATCACATTTGGTGATGGCATTCTAGAGGGCGAGATCATCGACGTGGTGGACGAAGGCAACCGTCTGATCCAGTTCCATTATGAAGGCATTTTTGAGGAGATTCTGGACCAGCTGGGAGAGATGCCGCTGCCGCCATATATCACTCATAAATTAAAGGATAAGAATCGCTACCAGACTGTTTATGCAAAGAATGAGGGTTCCGCAGCAGCTCCTACAGCAGGTCTGCATTTCACCAAAGAACTTCTGGAACAGGTGAAAGCCAAGGGCGTAAATATTGCCCATGTAACTCTTCACGTAGGTCTTGGAACTTTCCGCCCGGTTAAAGTAGATGATGTAGAACAGCATCACATGCATTCTGAATTTTACATTGTGGAAGAAGACCAGGCGAAGCTGATCAACGATACCAAGAAAAATGGCGGCCGTGTGATCGCAGTTGGAACTACCAGCTGCCGTACACTGGAGTCTGCAACTGGTGAGGATGGTGTTCTGAAGTCTGGAAGCGGCTGGACAGAGATTTTTATTTATCCAGGCTATAAATTTAAGATGATCGACGGTCTGATCACCAACTTCCATCTGCCGGAATCCACACTGGTTATGCTGGTGTCTGCATTGGCTGGAAAAGAGAATATTCTGCATGCTTATGAGGTGGCAGTGCAGGAGAAGTATCGGTTCTTTTCATTTGGGGATGCGATGCTGATATTATAATCAAAAAATACCCCCGGAGCTTTCGCTCTGGGGGTGCTGAATAACATATTTTTTCTATCCGATCCAGGAACTTCTTTCCTGGATTTTTTCCATAATTCTGGTCTTTTCATCCCCTTCAGCAGGCGTTGGCTGGTAATTGTTATAGCCGTAAGCGGAGGAGATGGAACAGGGGATGATATTTGTTACATTATCTGCTTTTACACCGTCGTTTGAGATGGTAAAGGTCTGCTGGAAAATCATACTGTCCATGTCACTTGGGGCGCTGTTTCCGCCGAAGCAGAAGTTTCCAAGGCTGTATACAATATTCTTTCCTTTATATTCTTCAATTCCCTGAAGTACATGAGGATGATGTCCACACACAAGATCAGCACCAAGGTCAATGGCAAGATGTCCAAGTGTGGTCTGATTGGAGTCTGGAACGGTTTCTTTTTCATTTCCCCAGTGGAAGATAACGATGATCAGCTCTGCGCCATCTTCTTTTACCTTGGCAATGTTGTCTTTCAGCTGCTGTTCACGCTCTAGATGATCGTATAACTCATAGATTCCCACAAGACCTACTTTTACCCCTTTTATATCCATTACAGCCGTCTCATCATAGCCGAAATGAACAATTCCCTGGGCATCCAGGGCATCCATGGTATCCTGAAAGCTCTGCTCGCCGTAATCATGGCTGTGGTTGTTGGCTGTGTTTACTGCTTCTACAGAACTGCTGGAGTAAATTCCTGCAAAAGATGCGGGTGCTTTGAATGCGAAGGTTTTATCCTCGCGGCTGCTGCTGTCTGTGAAGGTTCCTTCATTGTTGGCGATAGTCAGGTCATCTGCTTCAAAAATGCTCTTTACATTCTGTAAAAAGTATTCTTTTCCATAATTTTCAAAATATGCATTCAGGCTGGTACTGTAATCGAAGGCTTCATCTGTACCAAGGGTACAGTCTCCCACAACGCTTATAGTAAGCGCGACTGGGGTGTCGTGCTTCGATTTTGTTGAAACAGTATCGCTGCTTTCGGAATCAGAAGATGAATCTGAGCTGTCACTGGAAGATTCTGCAGTCTGCTTAGCTCCATCGGCAAATGAAGAATCGTTCTTTTCGCTGTCAGAAGAAAGAGCAGAACCAGTTGTATTTTCGTCGGTTGCGTTGTTTATATTCGAAGAGTTTACACTCTTTGTCTTTCCTGCACATCCCCGGACGATCAGGATCAGTACTACCAGCAGCAGGACACCCCCCGCGGACATGCAGATCTGCCGGATCTTTTTCTGGCGCTGGCGGTAATATTTGGATTTTTTGTATAAATTTTTTTTCTTTTGCATACGTCTATCCTCATATGGCTTTTTGTATATGATGTCGCCGACAGGCGACGTGTTTGTTCCGTATAAACATTGAGGCAAAAATCCATAGGTCATGTTTTGAGTGAATAGCCCTGTGAACTTTTGCCTTTGATTTACATTACAATAATATTTATCTGAAGAACTTATCGTAATAACCCATCACGAAAATCAACAGTACAATAAGCGGCAGTACATAGGTAAGATACGGACGTGCCCACTTCGGAAATTTAATGCCGTTTCCTGTATCCGCTTCTTTGATGAAATTGTCCCATCCCCATCCGTAGCGGGTTACGCAGAACAGCAGGTAAACAAGGCTTCCAAGCGGAAGCAGGTTATTGGAGATGATGAAGTCCTCCAGATCCTGGATGGTGCTTCCTGCGCCCAGTGGCTGAAATCCGCTCCATACGTTGAAACCAAGTACGCATGGCATGGATAAAACAAAGATTGCAATTCCGTTTACCAGAACTGCCTTCTTACGGCTCCAGCCCCACAGATCCATGGCAAAGCTTAAGATATTCTCAAATACTGCAATGATGGTGGAGAGAGCTGCGAATGTCATAAAGATGAAGAACAGTGCACCCCAGAAACGACCGCCCATCATCTGGTTAAACATGTTCGGCAGTGTTACGAATACAAGTCCAACACCCTGTGTAGGGCTTACATTGTAAGCAAAGCATGCCGGGAAAATAATAAGTCCGGCCATTAGTGCCACGAAAGTATCCAGAATACCAATCTGGATGGATTCGCCCATAAGGCTACGGTCTTTGTCGATATAACTTCCAAAGATTGCCATTGCGCCGATCCCAAGGCTCAAGGTGAAGAATGCCTGTCCCATAGCGGCATAAATACCGGAAAGCAGTCCGTTCTCTTTCAGACGGCCAAAATCCGGGAGAAGATAGAACTTAATACCCTCGATGGCACCTGGAAGCGTACAGCTCTTAACGCAAAGAACTACCATAATAGTAAGAAGACATACCATCATAACCTTTGTGATACGCTCAACACCTTTTTGCAGTCCCATGCAGCAGGTACCAAAACCGAATGCAGTTACGATTACCATCCAGAAGGTCATTTCTCCAGGATTGGAGAGCATGGTGTTAAATACGTTTCCTACCGCTTCTGTATCAAGACCTGTGAAGGTGCCGCTTGCTATTTTAAAGAAGTAAGCCAGCATCCAGCCGCCTACAGTGGTGTAAAACATCATCAGCATATAGTTGCCAAGCATGGCTCCATAGCTGTAAAGGTGCCATTTGGTGCCCTTTGGCTCAAGGAGATGGAAGCTTCTGGCAGCGGACTTGCGGCTTGCGCGTCCGACAGCAAATTCCATAACCATAATAGGCAGTCCAAGAATTACAAGGAACAGAAGATAGATCAGTACAAATGCTGCGCCGCCGTACTGTCCTGTTATATAAGGGAAGCGCCATACATTGCCGATTCCAATGGCGCAGCCGGCTGAAATGAGAATAAATCCAAGCCGGGATGAAAACTTTTCACGTTCTTTCATGTTGATTTCCTTCCTTTTTTCTATGTATGAATTCTGTGAAAAAATATGGGACAAAAGTCTTTTTTACAGAAGAGCACACCTTTTAACAGTATAAGAATAAAATGGGTTTTCGTCAATAAATATCTTGAAAAAGAAGGGGGAAATGCTAAAATATATAGGATGTACTTAAGGAGTGCCTGAGAGTCAGCTGTTTCGCGCCTATGGCGCTCCCGCAGCTGCCGACCGCAATCGTAATCCGGGCCATCGCCCTACTTACTCATACGGTCTAGCCCGTTCGATATCCAAGAGTTCGCTCGTGCAAGCATGGCTCATTTTTGGCTACCGTACGGGATTTTCATAATAAAATAGTAAATAAGAAGGGAAAACGACATGTTATATATAGGAAATCATACTTCATCATCCAAAGGCTACGCAGCCATGGGACGCCAGATTGTAAAAAATGGCGGCAACACGTTTGCATTTTTTACCAGAAATCCAAGAGGAGGGAATGCCAAAGCTATTGACCCTGCAGATGTGGCGAAGTTTCAGGAGATTGCCAGGGAGCATGAATTCGGCAAAATCGTGGCGCATGCGCCTTATACACAGGGTTACTAACGTGCACAGCAATGTTGTGGTCCAGTGCTTGGTTAGAGGTACAGGATTTCTAATGCGTAGATCAAAGTACGATAATAAGATAGGAGCAGTGGAGTAATTTCCACTGCTCATTTTATGACTTAGGCAATTTGGGGTATAAAATCAGTTCAAAATCATCTTTACCTTTCCCGGATCGGTTACCGGCCTGGAACTTTGTGTATTCAACTCTTTCCAGGACTTCTTTTAGCATCTCATTTTTGGCTGTGGCGGTCGGAAGCTGCCAATATACATCTATCAGATTTTCGGCCATTGGAATCAGATTCTTCCGATTATTTTCTCTGAGGCGTTCGTTCTGGATATCTGCAGACAGCTTTTGGATATTTCTTTCAGCTGCGGCAATTTTCTCAGATAAAGATTTTGAACGGGAGAGGAATGTGTCAGTATCATAGACACCCTGCTCAAGCAGATCGTGAGTTTTATCCAGCTGTTTAGTCAATGTATTAAGTTCTTTGATTGAGGTGTCGTAAGCCTGTTTCTTTAAGGCAAGAAGGGAATGGGTTTCTTCCGGCATATCATCCCATGACATTTTGTAATGATTAACCCACTCTTGAAGTGCTTCCAAAAGCCGTTTTTCTACAAGATCAAAATAAGATCCCTTACATTCGCAGCCTCGTGTACGACAATGCAGCATATTACTGCAACGATTATATCCGATCTTATACCGGAGCGGAGCACCACAGATACCACATACCACTATACCGGAAAGAGGATTTTTTAGCTCTCTGCTTGCGGTGACAGAAGGAGCGCCTCCCTCTGCGAAAATGCTCTGAGCCTGTTCAAAAAGATCTTCTGATATAATTGCAGAGTGCAAGCCGTCTACAAGGACCTGGTCTTTTTCTGAAGAGATAACACGCTTTCTTTTTACAACTCCATCAACTATCATTTTCTTATCCTTTTTATATCCCCATCGTATTCTTCCAGTATAAACGGGATTATGGAGAATCCAATGGACAGTTCGCTGGCTCCAGACATTGCCTCCTCTTGGAGTTGGAAGCTGGAGGCTTGTCAGACGGTTGGCAATTGCCATTGTGCCGAGTTTTTTACAGGATCCGTCTTCCTGTAATTCTCCGTTTACAAACCAGTTGAACATCATTTCCACCACAGGAGCTTCCTTCTCGTTGGGAATGAGAGTATAGCCCTTTCCGCTTTCTACATGGACACGATCATAGCCATATGGAGGTTTACTGGCGGTATGTTTACCTTCTTTTGCCGAAGAGATTCTGCCCTGTGTCAGTCGCCTCCGGATGGTCTTATATTCTCTTCTGGACATAAAGAGACCAAACTCAAAATATTCTTCGTCATATTCGTTATTTGGATCATATGTTTTGAGAGGTGTTATTATTTTGGTATTTGAAAATTTGAAAGCCCTGGATACGATTCCCTGATCGATAGTATCACCACGGGCAAGTCGTTCAACCTCCACAACAAGCACGCCGTCCCACAGACCGTTTTCTACTTCGTTCAAAACTCTCTGAACGACCGGACGGGAGGAAATCGTTTCTCCGGATACAACTTCTCTGTATATCTCAGTTACATCCAGATGCATCCGCTTAGCCAGGTCCAGAAGAATTTTCTCATGCCTTGCGAGAGTTTCGGTTTCCCCGTTGGCCTCCGCATCCAGATCAGTTCGGGATTTTCTCAAATACAGGCAATATGGCATATTGGTTCACCTCATATCATGTAATAAGAAGGATTTGTTAAACAAATGTGTTTGACAAATGTTTCAAACGTTTGTATAATATACTTAACAAGACAGCCGGAACGATAGCTGGAACCTATCCGTTTCTGGCGAAATAAGGATTAAGAAATAGCATCCTACTTTGTCAGAGCGGGGATGCTATTTCTTATTTTTCAGATTCAGAATGGCTACGATTAAAAGGCCTGTGTTCAGGATAATCATAAATTCTTCATATGTACTCATAAGCCCCACTCCTTTCTGCAAGACTCAGAAACAGAGTGGTGCCGCATCCTCCCGGCTGCCCGGTTAAATACATTATTCAATTAGTTCAATGCCTTGACAAGATTTAAAGACATTTGTACAATATAGCAGACAAGAGTTTCACGGGTCAGCGTACACCTGCCCAGTGAGTAAAAGCAGTCACGAAAATAGCACCTTACCAGAGCAGGGGGTGCTATTTTTATCGCATACTCTCCATCATTCCAAGAAAGATACGCTTCCCTTTCTTGGATAACTGGCGGTACCGCAGGATGATGTCCTGTTCGTCTTCTGAGGCAATAGCACAGCTGTATTCAGAATTACCCGTTATGTAATCCATAGAGGTGTCCAGGGCTTTAGACAGGCTTGCAGTGGCATCTACACCAGGCATGATCTTCCCTGCCAGTATTTCACAGCAAGCTTCCTCTGTAAGCCTTGATTTCAGAACAAGATCCGGCAGGCTCATCTGCAACTGAGCCATGCGGGATTTTATTTTTGTGGGGACTTCGGAAACTTCGGCAGGATCGGCAGCAGTGTACCTGGAAACTGTTCTGCCGAGGATGTAATCTGCTGGAACACCAAAATAAGCAGCACAGCGGTTCACCAGTTCAGTTGATGGCTGTGTGTATCCCCTCTCGATATTCGATATTATCTGGCCAGAAAAACCTATTGCTTTTCCAAGTTTGGACTGAAGCAGGCCAGCCTCAGTCCGTAGTTCTTTTATTCGTTTGCCGATTGTCATAATAAACCTCTGTATAAGTCAGGCAATAGTAACCACACCTGTATTAGGATCTATATATATTTGAGAAATTACATCCCCACCGAAAAGTAAAGCGGCGTCTTTTTCTTCACCCTCCAAGTATTGATGAGTGACAACAAGTAACTGTCCTGCAACCATAGAAAGACTATAAGTTTGATTTAGTTCTTTGTTGATAATTCCATGGATTTCGTCATCAGACTTGAAATAATTCTTATAATAGTTTAAGGCATAGCCTACAATTGGCGTAGTAGTTGAAGTTGTTGCAAGTCGCCATTTCCCGGTTTTGTCGTTTGGAACGCTGGAATAAAAACAAACCTGAAGTTTTTCGTTTAATTCTGCTGATCCGTCATTTTCACCGATTTTACGAATAGCAAGCATATTCATTGCTCCATAAGAATTATCTGAATTAATATAGTAGCAAGCTTCCACCAAATCATCGTTTTTCATAGATGCTAAATAATCGGCACCACTGACGCAACCATATTTTTCCATATCTTCATCATCATAAAAAGTACACCATAATTCATCTAAGGTATATGTATTATCATTAGAGTGATAATACATATCGCAAGTAACATAATCAATATTCGGTTCGACATCTACGTTTCGGGCAATTGAAGTGATAATCACGTATTTTCCTGCATAATCTCCTGATTCAATATCGGTGCTTGTGACTGTGGGATATGTCTTTTCCAGATATTCCCACAGTGCATCTTCACTTGCAAACTTTTGCCCATCCAATTCTAAAGAATTTTGTTCTTGTTGCTGAGCTTGGGCATAAATGAGCTGGGTTGGAGATAAGATTAGAGAACAAGCACATAACATCACGACAACTTTCCTTTTCATAGTCATTTCCCCCTTTTGCTTCGGTACCACTCGAAGCTTATTATTTTGCCATTTTAATATCGTTTGCATCTTTGTCCGGAGCAGTAGGCTGCTTATCCAGACATTTTAAATAACCCTTCAGTTCGCCTCGAAACTCCAATTGTGCATCCTTTGGAAGTTGATGAAATAGTTTTAGGAGATCTTGATCCTCCCTTGATATAGAAGGAGGCTCTTCGCCGAGCAATATATAGTCGGTTGATACACCAAAATATTTTGCTAATTTAACAACAACATCACAAGAAGGTTTACTTCCCTTTTTCCAATCTGAAACAGAAGAATTGGAAATTTCCAAATCTGTTGTGAGCTTTTTAGCGGTAATTCCGTTTTCTTTTAATAATGCAAGAATCCTATCCAGCATGAAACCTACCTTTCAATAAATAATTGGAAATATCCAAATAAAAGTATTGACAAATTGGAAATATCCAATTATTATTATAACTGTAATAAACAAATGTTTAAAACGAAATAAAAAATATAGCAGGGACTATCACGAAATCTCAGAGAGCAACGCTTTATTATTCTCCTCAATCATGGCCGCCACAGCTATTATGAGGGCTTCAGCAGAAGCTTCTGAAAGTACAGTATTTCCGATGGAAATGCCATTTTTGGAAAGTTCGCAAAGAATACGACGGTTCTCAGCATTGTAACACTGGAGACCGACATTTTTGAGATCATCAATCCAATCCATGATAACTCCTTTCTATTATTCCAATTTTATAGCAATTTTAAACAAATGTAAATAACAAATGTTTACTACATAACTGGAGGTGATTCTGTGAAACGAAAATTGTCCCCTTGGTGCAAAGAAGTAAAAAAGACACTGATTGATAGGGATATGACAATAACAGATCTGTGTGACCAGGTTGGCATGTGTCGGAATTATGTGAGCAGGACCATAAATGGTGCTTCTTACGCACCGGCCCTGGCGGAAACAATCAGCAAGGCCCTGGATATCAACACAGAGTACACAATTTAATAGTTCATGAGTACATCATAGCATTAACGGAGGGAGAGAAAAATGTCGAAATTTGCTACGAAAGCAGCGGCCAATATGTTTTGCCAGGCACGATACGAAGCAGCAAAGACTAATGAACGTCTGAGCAGCAGAGAAGGAGCGGCAGAAGAAATTGGAATTGACCGGACAAGGCTTGCCAGAATAGAGCTTGGAAGTACCGTTCCATATCAGGAAGAAGTGCTTCTGATGGCAGATTGCTATAAGGCTCCGGAGCTGAAAGGTAATTACTGCCGGGAAATATGTCCGCTTGGAAAAAATATGCCGAAGATTGAAAATGAAGGTTTGGACAGAATCAGTTTGAGAATGCTGAGTTCGTTCCGAAAAATCAGTGAAGCAAAAGAAACGCTTCTGGATATCACAGCAGATGGAGTTATCACTGAGGATGAAAAGCCAGAGCTCAGAAAAATAATTGAGACACTTGACGAGGTGAATGAAATCACCCAGAACCTCAAGAACTGGATCGAACGAAATCTGAATTGATGGGAGGGACGGACATTGTGATAGTAGAAGATTACAAGATCGGGAATACCCGCATCAAGATAGCTGATGATTATTGTTCTTCGAAAAATGATAAAGATGTTGAAAAAATTTTACATCGTGTTGCAGTGTCCGCACACAGACATTTTAGAGAAGAACAGAAAAGAGAAAATGCGGAAACAGCCTAAGAAGGAAGGTGAGAAATTGTTTTATAGAAGATGTCCGAATTGCGGGGCTTATCTGGATCCTGGCGAGCAGTGTAGCTGTCATGAGGAATACACGATGGAACAGGAAGAAAGAGAAAAAGAAACTGCATTCATCGAGAAGATGGTGAGGGAAGAAAGAAACGGTCAGCTGAGACTGGCTGTGTAGGAGGTTTGAAATGCTTACAAGTGAGGATTTAAAAAAATATCATCGCGCAGGCGAAAGAATACTGAAGGCAATCGATAACAGTTCAATTCCGGTAAGCTGGCACGAGATGGACAAAAACGCATTGCAGAGCGTAATTGCAAAAGAACTGATTCTTATGGAAAAGGAGACAAGAAAATGAATGTATGCAAGGTGCCGGTTATGTGCAAAGACATGGAATATAAGCTTGTTACAGAAGATTCCAAAACAAGGGTATATGTGTCCCTGGTGCGAGAATTCAATGAAAAGGAGTATGAGAAATATTATCTCCGCAAAAAAAGAGAGAAGGCGAGAAAGAGGATTCTCTTTGTAGCAAGAACTATGAAGTATGCGCTTCCGGTTCTTGCAAGCACACTTCTTTACCATCTGCTTTCTAACAAGCTTTACCTGGAAAGAGGCAGCCATGAAATTGGTTCAGAAGTAATTCTGGCAGGACTTGTTGGAGTAGGAGTTTACTTGCTGATGAATTGGATTGTAGGAGGTGATGAAAATTAAAAAGGCCTTGGATATTAAGCGGAAAGCGGAGTGTAGACGGCACTCACGTTCCTATCCAAGACCTGTCAGAACTTTTAAAAACAGGTATACGACCACTTGTTTCTAAAGCCATCGTCATTTTATCACAAAAATAGGAGGTTATCAAGTATATGAAAGAAGTTTTGGGAAGCCTGCCGGAAGTTATTACGGCATACAAAAATTATAATTTGCTGGTTCCCACAGCGACAGATGTACAGCTTAATCCTTTTTATAAGTTTCACGTGGAGGAAGTGCCAGTAGATCTGAGCGAAAACAGTGGAGATATCTTCAAGGTTGGCTCTGTTAAGACGGGCCGACAGGACCAGAAAGGAAAGGATATATGGGATGATGTGTATTCTCTGTCAAAACCGTTATTGAACAAAATGGCAATGGCAGCCGGGATCCAGTTCAATCCAAAGGAAACATATGGCGAGCGTATTGACCGGGTTACATACCGGGCACAGGCACAAGGAGCCATGCGGAAAGCCGACGGAACAGCGAGAACAGAGACGGACCAGAAAGTTATCTGTCTGGAAGATGAGGAAGATAAATACCGTATTGAGTTTTCTGACAAAGCTGCAAAGGGAATCGTTGATGAAAAACAGGCAAAGGCAGCTGCTGAGATTTATGCGGGCCAGTGGGTGGAATCAAAGAACAAGTGGGGAAAGAAATGCCAGGCTTTTGTGATTGCCAAAGAAGACAGGGACCGATACATTGAACGTTCCGTTATGGTAAATATGGCGCTTCTGAAAAAGACCTGGGCGGAAAAAGCTATGACAGGCGCAAAACTTCGTGTCATAAGAGCCCTGCTTGGCGTAAAGGGAACATATACAAAAGCGGAGCTCCAGAAAAATTTCGCAATCCCAACTGTTATTTTCTCACCGGACTTCTCGGATCCACAGGTCAGACAGGCAATGCTGGCACAGGGAATGAATTCAGTGAACAACATGTTTGGGACATCCCAGATTGCAGTTAAAACTGTAGACTTTGAGGCTGAGAACAATACATTTGATCCTGCGGACCTGGATAACCCGGCATATGCATCGGAATCAGAAATTGAAAATGATTATCCTCCAATGGAGGAAAAAGAACCGGACATTGCTTCTGATACAGCTCAAGAGGAAGAAACAGAACCCGACCGTTCGGCAGACTTCCAGTGTTCCAGATGCGGCGAAATCATAAACGAAAGAGTTTATGAATATTCCATCAACAAATTTGGAGAGCCGCTTTGCATTAAATGTCAGAGAGGAGGCGGGCGCAGATGAAAATATTACATACAGCTGACTGGCATATCGGCCAGTTCAAAGGACCTGTTGTGGATGGAGTAAATCTTCGTTCACAGGACACGGTAAAGTGCCTTGAATATATGGTTGAAGTAGCCAAAAAGGAGAGACCGGACGTTGTTTGCATATCTGGCGATATTTTTCATCAGGAGCAGATCGGTCCTGTACGATACTCGGATGAAATGATTCATGCGACAAATATTATTACAGCACTGGCACACTTCGCGCATTACGTGATTGTAATGCGAGGAACGCCAAATCATGATGGCAGTGGACAATTTAGAGTTCTTGAGAGAATGCTGCTGAATGTTAGCAATGTGTGCGTTGTGACTAAACCGTATGTGATCAAAACAAAATTTGCAGACATTGCCTGCATACCAGGCTTTGATAAACAGGAATTCAGAGCAATCTTTCCTGGCTTATCAGCAGACGAGGAAAATCTTGTATGGACGAAATACATCTCTGACATGGTTTTTACATTGAGAGCAGAGTGCGATAAGACACCGATTCTCATGGCTCATTATACAGTACCAGGGTGCAATATGGAATCCGGACAGACCTCTTTCTTTACGAATTTTGAGCCGGTAATACCAAGGGAAGCCTTGATGGCGGCGGGGTATGAAGCAGTTCTGCTCGGACATATTCACCGCCCACAGGCGCTTGATGGCTTGCATAACGTGTTTTATTCCGGAGCGATTAACGCCATGAATTTCAATGACGAAGGACAGGAGCGGGGCTTCTGGATCCACGAATTTAATGAGAATGGCAAGTTGGTAAAATGGCACAGATATACTACCCCTTACAGGCAGTTCCATACAATTACATGGGATTCTGATGAAGTTGGCGATTATATCCGGGAAGGCATGATGTATCTTCACAGAACAGGAATTTCGGAAGCTGTGACTGACAAGATCGTCCGGGTACGGTATTCCTGCACTTCCGAACAGAAAAAAGCGCTCAATATTCCATTACTGCAAAAGAATCTGTATGAACTTGGTGCATTCTATGTGGCGGATATCGAGGCAGAAAGCACTGTTGATATTACGAACCGAGGACTTCTCTCAGAAGAAAGTGATCCAAGACTGAATCTGAAAAAATGGTTAGAAGAGAAAACTTTCAAGGATCCCGATAAGATTGTGGAACTTGCAGAGCCTATCATAGCAGAGGCCATGAAGCAGAGCACCACAGCAGAGATTCATGGCGTGTTTAAGCCAGTATCTATTGCAGTTCGGAATTACAGAAATTACAAGGAAGAGAGCTTTGATTTCTCTGACATTTCATTCTGTACGATCAACGGAGTAAACGGTGCAGGAAAGAGCAGCCTTTTCATGGACGCTATTGTTGATTGTCTCTTTGAAGAAACCAGAGAGGGCGACAGCAAGGCTTGGATCCGAGGCACAGAAGATGCAAGGAGCGGTTCTATAGAGTTTGTGTTTGATATTGGTGAGAAGCGCTTCCGAGTGGTCCGTACCAGAACGAAATCCGGAAAGCCGACATTGAATCTTTCCCAGTTACAGGACGGAGGCACTGATTGGCTGAATCTTTCCAAAGAAAGAATAGTTGATACACAGGCTGAAATCGAGAAGCTTCTTGGAATGGACAGCATGACATTTCGGAGCTGCGCATTGATTATGCAGGACCAGTATGGTTTATTCCTCCAGGCCAAGAAGGATGAACGCATTGCTATTCTCGGAAATCTGCTTGGACTTGGGATTTACGGGGTGATGGAGCTGGATGCCCGGAAGAGACTGGCAGAAGAAAGAAAAGAACTGGCATCAAAAAAAGAAGCTGTCCGAATCAAGACTGATTTCATAAAAGCTCAAGGCAATCCAGAGGAAGAGTTGGAAGAGGTAGAACACAATATTCACAAAAACCAGGAAGAACTTGAGAGTCTGGAGAAATCCCAAAAGCAGCTGGTTGAACGCCAGGAAAAAATATCCGAGGCAGAAAAAGAAAGCGAAAAAATAAGAACTACCCTAAAGGAATGTTCTGGAGAATACAGCGTTATGGCAGATGATATGGCTCGTTCAAGGCGGACGCTGACGGCATGCAATAATATTTTGGAAATGGCTGATGTGATACGAGAGAAAGCGAAAAGATATTCAGAATTGACTCTGCAGCTTTCTGACGTAGAGAAGGATGCTATTAAATATAAAAATGCCAAAGAGACACTGGATGGTTATACCGAAGATATTGATCGATACCAGAGACTTATTGATAAAAGCAAATTTAGAAACGAACAGATACATTCCCAGATTTCTCAGCTGGCATTTAATGTGCCAGACGATCTGGAAGAAAGACTTGACGAACTGGCAAAAGAAAAAGAAGAAATTGAATACCAGCAGGAAAAGAGATATCGCTTCTCTACCGCAGAACATGAGTTACAGGAAATCAAAGTATTGTATGCACAGCGCATATCTGACGCAGAAAACAGACGGGACTATCGACAGAAGAGAATCTCAGAGATAAGACAGCAGGAAGAATTCATGAAGAATTCGGGGTGTCCGGATATTGAGAGCGCGAGCTGCAGGTTTTTATCAAAGGCAGTTGATGACGTCAAATGTCTTCCGTCTGAGCTGGATAATCTAAAGAAGCGCGAAGAAGAGATTGAGGCACTGAAATCTGAACGTGACAAGAAGGTGTCTGGTAAGCAGGAAGAAATTCAGAACATCGGATATGATCCTGAAAGACTGAAAGTTTTGTCTGCATCCGTGACGGAACTTTCCAGATACGAACGGCTGAAGAAGACTGCGGAACAGAACAAACTCGAAATTGCCCGTTTAGAGGCTGAAAAGGATGCAAACGATAAAAATATAGGGCAGTGCGAAGAAAACCTGTCACAGGTCAAAATAAAGGCCTCTGAAATAACGGAAGTAGTTAGTGCACTATCTGAATCAGTGAAAAATCAGGAACAGATCAAACAGCAGATGGTTCAATTACAAACTTATATGGAGCAGGAAAAGGAACTTCCTGTTTACGAAGAAAGAAAACAGCACGTACTGGAACGCATGGGAAATATAGAAAAGGAGATGGAAAAAATTGCGAGTAGAAAATTTATTCTCTCCTCACAGCTGGTAGGTATAGATACCGTGATCGAGAAAATGAAAGAAACATTTTCCGAGGATACGGTGAAAGAGGTAGATAGACAGATCTGCGATAACAAGGCTGCTCTTGGAGAAATGCAGGTCCAGAAAGGAATACTTCTTGAACGCCTGGAAAATATCGATACTATGCGGGGCGAAATTTCCATGCTGAATAACGGAATCGCAGTAGCAGCTGGCAAAGCGGACTGCTACGAAGCACTGAAACAGGCGTTTTCACAGGATGGAGTTCCTCACCAGATCATCCGGAACATCATTCCTCACATTACCGACACGACCAATAATATCCTTGGGGCAATGACCGGGGGAACAATGGGCGTGGAATTTGTGATGGAGCGCACCGTTAAAGGCAAGGACGGAGATAAGGCAACGCTGGATGTGCTGATTGAAGAGTACGGCAAAACAACTCTTCCATATGCGTCCAAAAGCGGTGGAGAAAAAGTAAAAGCGTCTCTGGCTGTAATCCTGGCATTGTCGGAGATTAAAGCCACAGCAGCTGGCATCCAGCTTGGAATGCTGTTTATAGATGAACCTCCGTTCCTTGATGAAGACGGAACACAGGCTTATGTAGATGCTCTTGAAACCATCCGACACAGATATTCGGATGTGAAGATCATGGCAATTACACATGATGATGCCATGAAAGCCAGATTCGGACAGTCCGTAACAGTAATTAAGACTGACGAGGGCTCAAAAGTAATCTATTAAGCGGAGGAGTTTATGGCGAAAAGATATTATTGGCTGAAGCTGCCGGATGATTTTTTCCGGCAGAAGCCTATAAAAAAGCTTCGAAAGATCGCCGGAGGTGATACATACACAGTTATTTATTTGAAAATGCTTCTGATATCTCTGAAAAATGATGGCAAGCTTTATTTTGACGGGGTTGAAGATAACTTCTGTGAAGAACTGGCACTCGAACTGGATGAAGAGGAAGAAAATGTAAAAGTTACGGTTCAGTTTCTTATGGCACAGGACCTTTTGAAGCTGATTGATGAAAGTGAATATGAGCTTACAGAATGCTCCAGAATGGTAGGATCTGAAAGCGCAAGCGCTGAAAGAATGAGGCGCCTTAGAGATAAAAAAACGTCACAATGTGACATTGGTGTGACGCAACCGTTACACCTCGGTGACGTAGAGAAAGAGATAGAGATAGATAAAGAGAAAGATAATAAATACATTTGCCCGGAGGTAAACTCCGGACAGCTGCAACCGAAGGTGGAGATAGAGCCAGTTGCGGAGAACAGGACGAAGGTGGAGATAGAGCCATCCTGTTCAAAGGCTGAGTTGAAGGTGGAGACAGAGCCGGCTCAGGCGGATGTATTTATCAAACTGCCTTTGATCAACGGGGATGATTTCCTGGTAACAAAAGATTATGTTAAAGAGCTTAAAGACCTATATCCGGCGGTTGATGTTGAACAGGCGTTGCGCGGTATGCGTGGATGGCTGGATTCTAACCCCAGAAACAAAAAGACACCACGGGGAATTAAGAGGTTTATTACGGGATGGATATCCAGAGAACAGGATAAAGCACCTCGTGTATCTGATAAACCAAAGCCAGTTACGCAAAAGCGTTTTAATAATTTCCATCAGCGGGAGTATGACTTCGAGGAGTATGAAAGGCGGCTGTTGAACAAATGAATGAAGAAAAAGTGGAGGGAACACAAAAAGAGTTTATAAAGACTTTCCAGGAATTATGCTACAGCCGGAGTTCCTGGCAGGTGTGGGCCGATCTGATGGCAGCAATGTCCTGCACATTGGCCAATGCAGTTGATAAGACGGAACCAAGGCACACTGCGAGGGAAAAAGAATATGCAGATTGCATTAAACGCCTCGGTGGGGTAGAGAAGCCGGCTAAGTGCTTTGCAATTGTGGTTGAAGCGTTGGAAAGGAATCCCAACCAGGATTTCCTCGGGGCGTTGTACATGAATCTTGAACTGGGAAACCACTGGAAGGGACAGTTCTTCACACCATACGCTGTCTGCGAGTGCATGTCCAGAATCACAATAAATGATAATCTGCAAACATTGAAAAAGCAGGAATGGATAACTGTCAACGATCCGGCCTGTGGAGCTGGTGCAACTCTCGTAGCTGCAGCAAATGTATTCCGTAGCCAGAAGGTAAATTACCAGACACAGGTGCTGTTTACCGCAAATGATATTGATCGGGTAGTTGCCCAGATGTGTTACATACAGCTTTCCATACTTGGCTGTGCCGGCTGGGTGGCTGTTGCAAATACTATTTCTAATCCGGTAACAGGCGACCCGCTGATGCCAGACGAAAGACCGGGGCAAGAATTTTGGTACACACCATTTTATTTCAGGAGAGAGTGGAGCATGAGACGGCAGCTCCAGATCTTCAAGCAGCAATTCGGGGCATTGGTTACGCCATTGCCTGAAAGAAAAACTGAAAAGATCACGTTTCATTTTGACTTTGAGAAAGGGGAATATAGATGTCAGAACAGTTAAAACAGGAATTTGAAGCGGATATTGACCGTTTAGAGGCAGGAACGACCATTGACGGTGAAATTATAGGAAACCAGGAGAAAGGACCGGCAGAGGGCAAAATAGAGGACCAGGAAGGCAACGAAACGAATGAGGCGGATGTAGTTCAGATGGGAAAAGCGTCTCTTGCTGATATTGTTTCCGAGATACCCGCTCCAACAGAGGCAGAAATCAAAGCTGCAGAAGCCGAGAATGCAAAGCCAGTAAAACAGAAGGCAAGGGAAAAACTGGAAGCTGAAAAGAAAAAGGCATCCCAGAATAACTTTGCGGATCAGGTTATCGCATACCTTCTGAAGCGTTGTGAAGAGGACCAGGGACTGGCGGAAGATGTTATACAGGACGGAAAAACCTGGGATAAATGCTTTAAATATATTGCTGAACAGGCTAAGAAGATACCGAGGAGCGGGAACGGAGTTGCAGTTGAAGACCGTGTAGTCTATGAATGGGCTGAGGATTATTACCACAAAGAGGATAAACCAGAACCTGTCAAAAAGGAAAACGGCAAAAAGCAGACTGCCAAAAAGAGCACTGCCAAGCCGACAGCAAAGGAAATCAAACCAGAAACAGAAGCTGCTTCAGAAGAGAAAAAGGAACTTCCTGTTTCGGAATGGGCTGGTAACGAAGTTTCAGAGTGGGCTGACCGCAAGTTGAAGCAGGACGCTCCGAAAGCAGAGAAAAAAGAAAAAACAAAGAAAAAAGAGACACCTAAGAAGACTGAAAAGCCAGCAATGGAAGGTCAGATGTCTTTATTTGATCTGTTGTAGGAGGCACCGAGATGGAGAAAAGAAAATTATCACAGATTCCAAGAGAAGAAGCTTCTGACGAAATGGTACATTTTTCGGAGAGAGTGACTGGAACTCATATCGTTACGACCAGAGAGATAGAAAAAGATCTCCTAATGGTGAATTTTTATCCGGTAAAGAAATTGAGAAAAGGACTTAAAGAAGCGCAGATACGAACTTTTTTCTCAAAAAATGATTATATAACACAGGATCTTACAGCCCAAAGGGTAAAGTGGCTGACTGCAGCTTTTGACAGAATGGGCTGTATTGATCTGTACGAATCTCGTTGGGATGACAAATTATCCAGATTCCAGCATATACCAAAATTATTTTTCTGGACAGATGAGGATGCTGAGAGAATGCGTAAATTCTTCAAGGAATGGAGTACAGAAAAAGATGATAGAGACTGGATACCCGTAATACGCTTCCAGGACATGGTCAAACAGCAGCGACTGGATAAAAAACACGCTAAGGAGACGAACCCTATTGATGCAGTCATGGAAACGGTCAAGGAAATTCCGGAAGACTTCAAAAAATGGGTGTCAGAAAAGGTGATGTCATTCAGCAGATATCTGATTTACTCGGCGAAATCGAAAGATGAAGCTTTGGTGCATTGCACTTATTGCAATGGAATTACATTGGTGGACAGAACAAAAACCCGATTGCGAAATAATGAGAAAGGGACATGCCCTCTTTGCGGAAGCCCAGTCACCATTAAGGCTAAAGGCCGGATGCCGGCACATATATGGGACGAAAGAATAGTTTCGTTTATTGAACCGAGAGAAGATGGATTCCTGTGGAGGTATTTCTCAGCCAACAGGGAAGTGAAACCGGATGGAAAGACCGCCGATGGACTGTATGAGGCTGTAAGGACATTTTACAAATTCGCACCAAATGGAACGCCATGTGCCAGTAGTTATGAATACAGGGAGTATAAACAAACTGGTATTGTACGGTGGTGTACGGACGAAGGATACAGATCAATTTCGTGCTCATATTGCACTTTGTATCCTGGAAACTTGCCGGAAGCGTGGAAGGATACTCCGATGAAATATTCAGCACTGGAAATCTTGTCAGAGAACAATCCAACCATCCAGATAAATTATGCAATGGCGATCAACAGATACAGAGAATTTCCCCAGCTTGAGTGGTTCATAAAGATGGGACTGTATAAACTGGCCGCACATCTGATTAATGAGTTTCATGACGGTGCATTTGGATATGGCAGCCGAAACGGAACCCGAGGACTTCGCAAAGACGGAGAAACAATATTTAAAATTCTCGGCCTTACAAAGGAAAATACACGAGTGCTTCAGTCTATCGATGGAAATATTGAAGAACTGCGATTATTGCAGGAAGCTCAAAGCTCGGGATACAGTCTGAAAGCAGAAGAACTGGAACGGTTTTATAAAATCTTTGGATGTAATACGACATTGATTCGGAAAGAGAATAGAAAGTCAACCATTCATAAGATTTGCCGATATATTGAACGCGAAGGAGACGATTATCGTGTGGGAGAGAACAGTTATTGTTGGAGATATTCCTACATGCAGCACAAGGAAAGACCAGATATTCGGGAAGAACGTCTCCAGAATTGCGCGCAGGATTGGTTGGATTATCTGAATTGGTGCAAAGAACTGAAATATGATCTCAACAATATGTTCTTCTATTTCCCAAAGAATTTCAAAAAAGTACATGATCGTACAGCGGCTGAGTACCAGGCTTTACAGGATAAAAAAGCTGAGGAAAAGAAACGTCAGGAAGAAGAAAGGATAAAACGGGAAGCGGAAGTTATGGAAAAGCTTCTGAAAGAAATGCTCAAAGAGAATGCAGACATAGATAACGCCTTCCGGATAAAGGGAAAGGGACTGATTTTGAGAGTGCCAAAAGATGCACAGGAGATTAGAAATGAAGGAGCTGTCCTGCATCATTGCGTTGGAACCTATGTTGACCGAGTTACTAAGGGGCAGACGCATATTTTCTTTATACGAAAAGAAAAGGATCCCGACACTCCATATTTTACGATGGAGTACAACCATGGAAAGGTAATTCAGTGCAGAGGAAGCTGTAATTGCGGGATGCCGCCTACAGTGAAAGCCTTTGTAAATGCCTTTGAGAAGATGATGAAAGAGCAGGAAGCCAAAAAGGAAAGGAAGTGTGGATAATGGCAAAACAGATTATCAGAAGCATTCGCAAAGGAAGCGTCCAGTGGAACGAGGAAGATCGGTTGCAGATGGTTTCCATGCTGGCCAAGGCAGGATATGCGGTGCAGATCGTCAGAAAGGAAATCCCAGCCGGAGAAAACAGAAAAACAACTCAGTATGAGTATGTGATTGAGTATGGAGAGAAGGTGGAATAGTGAAGCGCATAGGCTTAAAACCAATTATCAGAACAGAGAATTATCTGAAATACGGATTTGTTAAAACGGAATGCGAGCTGTACTTTTGCCCTAAATGCAATCACCCATTGAATGCCGGCCCGAATTATCAGCCGAATTTTTGCAGTAATTGCGGCCAGCAGATGGATTTTTCCAGTGTGATCTGGACTAAGGAAAGAGACGTAGGGATTGATTCTAAGAAATTTAGAGAAGTTGATGAAAGACAGAGGAAAGGAGCAGTATATGCCTAAGAGAAATTGCGTAAGAACTGTGGATGAAAGAAAAATCCATGACAAAGCAGTGAAGATGAGAAAAATGACAGATGCACAGCTTGTTGAATATGTGGAAAACCGTGTGGAAAAAGCCAGAAGCGAGGGATTCAATTCCGGAAAAGTCAAGGCAGTTGCAACTAAAAAGGGGACAAAGGAATTTCTTGCCTTCCTTCAGCTGAACAAGATTCCGGGAGTTGGAGCAGTAACGATCAATAAACTTTTAAAGGTTGCGGAGGAATATGGATACTTATAAGCGTTCAATAAAAGGGTTCCAGAGCAGAGCTAATGGAGAATATTTTGAAAGGATGATCCTTGCGGCATCCAGATTCTATGAAGAAAGAGGATTTGCAGTAGTCGATAAAACACCAGAGGCATTTAAGGTGTTGAAACCACTGGATAGAAAAAGAGGACAGTTTATATGCTGCTTCACAAAACAAGCTCAGCCAGACTTCAAAGGTTCTCTTATGGATTCGACCATGATTCTGTTTGATGCAAAGCATACAGATAAAGATCAAATCAGCAGGAACGTGGTTACGGAAGAACAGGAGCAATGTTTCGAGAGGTATATGAAGATGGGAGCCATGTGCTTTCTGGTAATATCTCTCGAATTCGAGGAATTTTACCGGGTTCCCTGGGTTGTGTTCCGCGATATGAAAAAAATATACGGACATAAGTACATGAACCGGGAGGAACTGGAACCTTATAAAATTAAATATTCGAATGGAGTTGTGAAATACCTTGATGGAATCACACTTCGGGAAAGGAGCAAAGATGAATGTACAGAAGTATGAAATTGCCAGAGTGATTGACAAGCTGAAGAGTGTTGTGCAGAAAAACGACCAGTTTCCGGCGTTAGGAGGCATTTTAGTCAAGAACGGGTATTTAATCGCATCAAACTCAGAAATCACAATGAAGGTCAAATTAGAGGCCTCAGAAGGCAATCATTTTATTATTCCGATGAAAGCTTTTGACCTGATTAAAAATCTTCCGGATGGAGAGGTGGATATCAGTTCGACAGATCAGAACGTGGTACTAATTAAGACCAGAGGAATTAAGAATAAGTACCAGAGCTATCCTCCGGAAGAATTCATTTTTGATATAACGGAGGATCCGGAAGCAGAGGGTGTGCAGCTGAATGGGAAGAAAATCATGGAGGCTATCGGACATGTCATTTATGCAGCTGCTGATACCGCTACTAATGCCCAAATGACAGGAATCTATTTTGAAGGGACAGAAAACAAGGTTTCTCTTGCAGCTCTGGATGGACATGTTATTGCTGTTGATTCGGTTCCAGCGGAAGGTGCCGCAGATATGAAACTGATTGTTCCGAAAGCAACGGCGAAAAAGTTGGTTTCAATGGGCGTGATCGATGATGTGACGCTTACATATACGAAAAACAGTGCAATCTTTAAATCAGAGGAATATGTCATTTATACCCGTCTGATTCAAGGGGAATATTTCAAATATCAGAAGATGTTTTCAGAAAGTGAAATTACAACATATGCTTCACGAACTGACCTGATCGGGGCAATGACCAGGGCAAAGATGTGTACCGAGGAAAAACGACCAGCTATATTCAAACTCGAAAACGAGGCATTGAATATCAGTATAACCGATAAATTGGCAGATTACCAGGAACAGGTGCCTTTGCAGGAAGCTGTCTGCAAGCCCATACGGTTAGGCTTTGATTCAAAGCTGGTTCTGGAAACGCTGAAAGCATTTACCTGCGACAATGTTGTACTGGGATTCACCAGTCCAAAAACACCGATGATTGTAGAAGCTGAGGACAGCGACATGAAGGCCATGGTGCTTCCGGTGGCAATAAGGGAGGAAAGATCATGATTGAGATTTTGGCTGTAAAAGATGTTAAAGATGCAACACCGACGGAACTGGCAGAGCTTCGTCGGAAGGGATTCCTTCCGGTAACGGAATCTAAAAGAATTTCCGGAAGATCTCTTAGCCCCTATGAGAGAACCAGTGCACAGGTGATGGCGACTGGAAACAGATGGGCTATGGAAAACTTTAATGCTACACATAATTGAAAGGGGCAAAGAGAATGAACATTTATAGATATTATCAACATAATGGCTGCTGCGAAATTTATTATGGGTAATTAATATGGCGAGCGCATTATACAATTTATGCAGAAAAAATGGGACAGTGGAGGAATACTCCATCACTGGATCCGAGATTGCGGACTTGGTTGGTTGTAAAAGACAAGATGTTTATAATTCCGTAAGCTATGGGCAGATGATCCAAAGAGAATATTATGCAGAGGTTGTAGATAGACCATTGAGCCGAAAGAAAGATATTACATTGCTATTGGAATATGATCGTGTTCGCAAAGAAATTCTTGAGAGGTGTAGATGATGAAATTATATAAAGCTGTACACGGACAGGAAAATAAGTGCAAGGAATTGCACAAAGAGATGAATATGAAGGTGGGGCCGACCAGACTGGTTCAGCCGGATTTTTACTTGTTGGTTGATGTGGATGATCTTCAGAAACAGGTAAATGCTCTGGAGAACAAGGCCCGCCGTATGGAGAGAGCAGAAGCAAGAAGGAGCTGGAGCTATGGAAGAAAAAAACATTAAGATAACTGTTAACGTTGAATGTACAGAAAATTCTTGTGCTAAAGAAGAGCAGATTGCAGGATATTTGCTGAGAGCTATCGCCGGAGTAACTGCAAACAATAAATGCCTTATTACGAATTACACATGTGAGATTACTGGAAAAACTGATAACAAGTTACGGAAAGGATGTATTCCAGAAAAACCAAAACTTACGAAAGAAGAAAAACGTTTCCTTGACGGATTGGATCCTTCATGGACTTATATGTTGAGAAATGGATATGGACAGGTATATCTTGCAAAAAGAGCTGAACCTGATTCCGTATACGGAGAAAGAAAATTTGATTATTTATATTTGAAAGACGTAACAACTGCAGAATTTGCTTTTGTTGAAGCTGAAGAGGATGGCTGGACAGTTGCGGACCTGAAAAAACTGGAGGTAGAAGAATAATGTCGGGGAAAGGAGAGATAGCATGGGGTTGAGTATAAGAATTCCAGGAATGAAAGACACATATGATTGTGGGTATATTTCTTTCGGTATGTTTCGAATGGAGGTTGCAGATGCTTTCAACAAGGAAATGGGAAATTTGTACAGAAAATGGTACAAATCAGCGCTCCCATTTAACCCTCCGCTGACGAATGAAGAAATTAAAAGATACAAAGAGCTGCGCAATCCGGATTTGGATTTACTTTTATTTCATTCGGATTGCGATGGTAAGTTTACACCGAAAGAGTGTAAAAAGATCTACAAAGCAATTAAAAATCTGAAACTGGATATGGTTGGCCATAATTATGGAGACGAGAGAACATACAATATGCTGGAACGGTTCAAAATGATGTTCCTGCATTGTTGGAAATTTCGAGTGAATATGTACTTTGAATGAGGTGGTTGACAGTAAATGCTATTCACGAACAGAGAATATATAAAGTGTCCGGAATGCCCTAAGTGCAAACCGAAAGAAGGATTAAGGGATGGCGCAAAGTGGGGAATTTGCGGAGAAGGCGGAAATATTGTTTATTTAGAACCCTGGAAAGAAAAAAGGATTAGCGGAAAAGGATGGATTCATCATCCAATATCAAGTTGCGGAATTTATGAAAAAAATAAAGTAAAAGAAAGCTTCCTTCAAAGTTCGGCTACTGAAAAAAGTAACAGCATGTTGCAGCGGATATTAAACCCGCAACAAAAGAAAAGAGATGTATTGATTTGCAAAATTGATGATTTTGATTATACGGTGACTAATTATCGTTCTCAATTTATCGGAAAAAGCAAAAATGGTCAAGAAATTTACAAGGGCATATTCTCAAAGGAAACGTCATGGGGAGACATTGAAGAAAACGAATGGTATCGCGTGGCGAAGGAACTGATTACTATTGCAGGAGAAATAGAAATCTTAGAGGAAATAAAAAAACATTGCAGGAATTTTGCGTGGATGAAATCAGAAGAGGATGTGGAACGTCACGCTATTGAATGCATGCTTTGCAGAGCCTATGAACACTGGCCCGAAACCAAAGAATTATCAAGTAAGCGAACAAATAAATGGGTATTTTACTTTGAGGATATAAAAGGACGAGTGAGATGAAAAAAGCGATTATGCTTTCCGTGTGGAGGATGCATCTGCAACCATTGCGCGAACAACCTGTACAGCGAAGACAAAACAGCAGGCGAAGCAAAGATATTTTGCGATGCCTGTGAGCAGTGCAGATGGTACGATGGGGACAAGAAGAATAAGGATATGTGGAGGCAGGAATGTGAAAAGTTTATTGTAACAGAAGAACATGCAATGCGAAGAAGAAAAAAGATAAGGATGGTGAAAAAATGAAGAGAATTAAGGAAAAACGTATGCAAAGTTATGTCCTTAGAGCCAGAAAATTGGTTCAAGAGGGGAAAAACAAAGAAGGGACAGAAATGCTTAGCAAAGGCATGAATTATTACGGCCAAAATATTATCAAAGCTCTTACACCATATGCAACTGCAGATGCAGGAATTATTTCTATGGTCCTGCGTAATTTTGCAGACGACATTGAGAAGGATAATCCGGGAGCAAAAGAACTTCGCATGTGGGCGGAAAATAACACTGTAAAGCCTGAATTGAAAGAAACAATTCAGTTTAAAAAACCAAATGTGAAGTAGGGGGGGCAAAACTAGACATGGAGGAAATAAAGAGATATCGCTGTATAAAAGAATGCGGTTTTGACTTGTGTGACGGTGACGGATTTATCATAGACGGCAAATACAGTTATGTAGAGCCGGGGAGCATTTGGCAGGAAAGCAAGAACTTAATTGCAGGCGGCCCGGATAGCATACACCTCGACAGAGAGGACGGAAAGCCGAATACCTGCGAGTGGTGCGAACCATTGAAAGAAACACTTACAGAGTGCTTTGAGCAAATAGAGAGTATTTTTGTATAGGAGATCAGGATGAAAAGATCGGAAATTACAAAGTTTCTTGGACAGTTGCTTGTGAACACCCGCATTGGTGGAGCTGGCTCACATTGGGCCAGCGAGGTCAGCATTGATCCATGGACGCCAAAGGCGAAGCGAGTAGATTATATGGAGTTTTGCCCGGCAAATCAATGCTCTGTATCCGGAATAGAAAAAGGCATATTCACTTGCTACGAGATCAAAAGTTGCAAGGAGGATGTTTATAGCGGTAATGGTTTAAATTTCTTTGGAGAAAAAAACTATATAGTAACTACGATGGAGTGTTACAAAGATATTCAGCCAGATTTTCGAAGTGGCAAATTCGCTAATTACATGCGCGAAAACCATCCGGATTCATCAACTTATTACGGCGTAATGGTTCCCATTCCGTTCTGGGGAGAAGCAACGGAAGAATTTAAAGATCCCACACCATTAAGCGAAGACAGAAACTGGAAGTTGGAAATCGTATTGCCTTGCAGGCAGGGGATAAGAACTAAGTCCATGACAGAGTTGTTATTTTGTATGCTGCGGAGCGGACGTTGAGAGGAGGAGAAATGCAGGAGAATAGAGAAACTTTCCCGGTAGTTGAATTACAAACAGTCTTGGAAATGCCAGCAGGACAGTTTTTTAGGATATTCAACGAAACGCAACCCCCAATTTTAGTATCGGTAGGTCCCAGGTTATTCGCAGTGGAAAAAATGGAGTCGCTTTTTGAAAATATGGAAAATGAACCAGAAGCTGTAGCAAGAACGGGTGTTGGCGTTTGGTCACCTCAAAGACCGAAGATTACCATAGACATGAGATTGTATGAAGTTCAAACTGGTGGCAGACAAGGAAACACCACAATGACTATCACTTTATATCGAGACAGGTAGTGAAAAATGAGCGGACAATTTTATGAAATAATGCAGCGCTTTATGCGTGAAACAATATGGGGACGCTATGCCTCCGCTCCGTTTGAGCGAGATACAATGTCAATGGTTGAAAACGATGTTAGGGAGAAAATAGTAGAACTGTTTCCGGATTTTTATTTTCATGCAAAAATTGTAGAGAAAGAAATACATATAAGCAGCCTGTTTTTTAAGAAATACGCTACAGCAATGCAATTTCTTCCGTGTATGTTTAGTGTGAAAGAAAGCTATTTTTACGATCTTTACATTGATAATGTGCCAGTCGGAAGAATTTCTTTTGAAACAAATGTGGATCCGTCATATGGTTATGGATATGTATTAACTATGGATCCGTTTGAACGATATGAATTTATAAGAAATGCGTTTATGCCTACCGTAGAAACAGATAAAAATACAGAACTACCAGAGATGTTAGTTAATAAAACCAAAATCGCTATGAAGCACAAGGAGGACAAGGAACAGTGAAGATGATTAAACTTGAAGATGGAAATTTTGTTCCAGAAGAATGCTGCTCATTCAGCAGAAATTTTGAAACTGGCGAAATGGAAATTGATGATGTCAGTTTACCCTGTGGATGCGATTGTGGTCATTCGTGTGAGAACTGTGTGATTCAAAAGATAATGAACGAGCAGGGTGAACAAAAAGAAAATGGATGGATTTCATGTAGTGAAAGGCTGCCAGAGGAATGCGTACCTGTAAATATAACATGGATAAACCGGGATCCAAAGCCTTATTACTCAAAAATAAAAGATGTTCCGTTTTCTGCGACAGGAGTTTATTGCAATGAAAATTGGTATTGGTATTCTTCCACTTGCATTGATTATCTCAGGGAATATGGAAAATGCGAATGGGATTTGATTGATAAGGCTATTGATATCACTCATTGGCAACCACTGCCAGAACCATGCAAGGAGAAATAAATGGGATCATATGAATGCGAATATATGACTGTTTTCGAGTGCAGGGCGAGAGACTTCGCAAAAGACTTAATGTTGCAAGAAATGATTGAAGGCAGCGACACTTATACAGAATTATCAAATATCTGCAAAGAACAGTGCTGCCGTGGGTGCGATAAATCTTGCGGGTATCGATGTAACAAAAAAGACAACTGTGAGCGTGATTGCTTTGATGAAATCGCGGAAAGTGGCTACAAAGGCGGTAAAATAAATGGAAAATAACAACAAAAAAACGAGGTATAAAGGAATTTGCCCAGTATGCGGAAAGACAAACTGGATCTGCAAGAGTCTTGCTATGGAACTTGGGGTTAACGCTGGGCATGGAAATTGCTTGGGATGCAATGCGTTTTTGCGCGTTCGGTTTAATCCAGAGAGACAAGAAATGGATTTGGAAAGATTCGAGGATTATTTAAAACGTAAAAATGAGAAAGAAGGTGAATAAATGAAAGAAGCGTTATTTTATATCGCAGGAGCGGCAACGGTTTCCGTTATATGCTTCCTGTGGTGCGTAGTATCAATCGAAAGAGTACGCAGGGAGCGTGAAATTTCCAGATACGCAGCTCTTTATATGCGAATTCAGAAACAGATAGATGAAACCAGAATGAAAATATCTGCTGTTAAAATGCAGTTATGTACAGCAGATCAAACTCTGGATCAGGCACTGCTTCGGTGGAAATATGAGTATCTGATTAAACAAGAACAATGGCTTATCGAACTTATGTGTGGAAAAAGAGAGAAGGAAGATCGGGAGGAAAGTGATGAAATGTAGTATCAGCACATACTATAAGATTCTGGATGCTGAATTGTATAATTTTGAGGATGGCTATATGCAGCTGAATGTTGATGTTAATGCTAAAAGCATTGATCTTGAAGGATATGTAAACAAACAGAAAAAGAGCGTCGCAGCTATATGCAAAGTACCAGAGGAAAAGGTAATTCCGATATCTCGATTAGAGTATGAGACATACACGGACGAGTAAAGAAAGGAAACCCCATATGTACAGTAAATGCCAAAAGTGCGGAAAGAAACTGACGGATCCGGAGAGTATAAAAAGAGGATACGGACCGGAATGCTGGAATAGTCTGACGGTACAGTATTACCGGGAGCGACCTGTTGATTGGGAAAACTACAAAGTACCTGGCCAAATGAGCATTGAAAATTTTTTAAACGTGGGAGACGGGAAGGATGACGAAGAGAAGGATATGCCCTGAATGCGGTGAACCATACAGCGCTGTATCGGCATTATCAAGAAAAGATGGAAAAACAGAGATATGTCCTGATTGCGGTACAAAGCAGGCTCTTGACAGCGTGAGGGATTTACTTGGCCAGGAAATGACTGATCAGCAGTGGGAAGGGTATAAGAATGGATTTGTAAAAAAGGCAAGGGAGGGACAGCATGGACAGAACACTTTATAATTCCAGTGGCTGCAAAGATAAAACAGCACATGATGCAATTTGCTCTGCATCAAGACCACAGACACAGGTAATGAGATCTGACTGGACACATAGAGACAATGATGCAGACATGTTCGTAAAAATGGTAAAACGTCTGGCAAAAGGATTCAATTTTAAGCTTTGTGACAGGATTCGTTTTGAGGACCCGGAAACAGGAAAGAAATATTTGTGAGGTGTAGCATGGATACAGAGAGAAAAGTAGAGTTCGTAGCACTGACAAAAGATGAAATTGAATCAATGATTCAACAGGCGGCTCTTGCGGGCGCACAAGTTGCCGCTGATGCAATGGTAGTAGGGCAGCGAAAAAGCGAGAAAGAGAAGATTGATCGACGCTTGCATAACACAGATCTGCTTCTCAGAAATTACAGGACGTTAAAGGCAAGTTATGAAAATGCAGTTTATAAATCCAGGGAAGGAGAGGTAACAGAAGTTTTGGAGGATATTATGACCATGAAAGATGATAAGGTCATAGTGGAGTCCATAAAAACTTCAGCTAAAAGAACTTCCCTTATGGTACAGCATATTGACAAAATGCTTGATGTGTACCGCATTTATTGCAGTAAATTATCAGAAAAAGATAAGAGGCGTTACAAGATTATAAAGGCCCTCTACATATCAAAGACACCAATGACGATTGCAGAAATTTCAAAAAAATTTTCAGTAAGTAAGGTCACTGTGTATGAAGATATCAAAATTGCGAAAGAGCGCTTATCTTCGCTGTTTTTTGGAATTGACGGATTAAAACTTTTTTAAAAAAATGACAATAACGGAATTCGATAACTTAACATTGACTTAATAACGAAAATGGTGTATGATATTTAAGTAAAATTTTAATCAAAAGCCATGAGCCATCAGTGAGAATCTGGTGGCTTTTTTAATGCAATCTTGGGAGGGAGGAAAGGGTAGGAAAGATGAAATGCTCCTTTAATTTTTTGAAGGAGATTACACATGGATGGAATAACAATATTATTTTCATATGCAGCTATCATGGTCCTGGCGACAGTGATCTTGACAAAGAAAGAGAAGAATGTGGAACGCTTCTGTGTAGGAAGCCGTTCTGAAAATTGGTTAATGTCGGCTCTCAGTATTGCGGCAACGTGGATCTGGGCTCCGGCATTATTTGTATCAACTGAAAAGGCATATTCCAGCGGATGGGTTGGATTATTCTGGTTTTTGGTGCCGAATGCTTTATGTCTGGTGATATTCATCCCATTTGCAAAGAAAATCCGAAAGGAAATGCCGGAAGGAATGACGTTGTCCGGGTACATGAAAGAAAAATACAGGTCTGATGGAGTGAAAAGAGTTTACCTCTTTCAGTTAATTGGACTATCTGTGCTGTCAACAGGCGTGCAGCTTCTTGCAGGGAGCCAGATCCTTAGCGCGGTAACAGGTATTTCTTTTAAGAACATGACAATTTTGCTTGCGTGCATAGCAATTTCTTACTCCCTCTTTTCCGGAATTAAGGCTTCTATGCTTACAGATGCTATTCAAATGGTATTCATGCTTATTGCGTGCAGCCTATTTGTAATATTCGGAGTAAGAAATGCGGGCGCACAGGGCATTTTACAGGGACTGAGAGGCATATCAGGAGACTGTACGGCGCTTTCCTCAGAGAAAGGAATAGAAATATTGCTGACCTTCGGATTGCCGACCACAATCGGGCTCCTGTCTGGCCCGTTTGGAGACCAAAGCTTCTGGCAAAGAGCATTTGCTGTAAAAAAAGAGAAGCTTGGGAGAGCATTTCTTTTGGGAACGGTTCTTTTTGCAATTGTTCCACTGTCAATGGGAATTCTCGGATTTATGGGGGCGGGCACTGGATATCAGGCACAAAATCTTGGAATCATTAATTTTGAACTGATCCGGCATTTCTTCCCATCATGGGCGGTTTTACCATTTCTTTTTATGATTGTTTCTGGCCTGCTGTCTACTGTGGATAGCAATCTATGCGCAGTATCTTCCCTTACGACTGATATTGCAGGGGGAAAAGATATCAGGAAAACCAGGACTGCAATGGTAATCCTTTTGATTTTGGGGATTCTGATTGCCAATATACCAGGTATCACAGTTACGCATCTGTTTCTGTTTTATGGAACGTTGCGAGCGTCTACATTATTGCCGACAGTGCTGACACTTAAAGGCGTAAGGCTGAATTCCAAGGGAATTATTGCGGGAGTCATCACAGCACTGGCTGTCGGGCTTCCTGTATTTGCCTATGGCAGCGTTTTGAATAACGGGCCATATAAAACACTGGGAAGTCTGCTGACAGTCCTTTTAAGCGGAGTCATTGCCCTGACCGCTTCCAGAAAGGAGAGACGTCATGCTCGGTAGAAAACAATCCGTTCGGAATAATGAAGACTGGCAAAAAGCCCTTGAACATATCGAAGAGACGGTATCAAAGAAAGAACTTGATGTTCTTGTGAAAAAAACGGTACAAGATATTGAGGAGAAGTGCAAGGGTAAAAAGGCAGCATATGCTTGGAGTGCAGGAAAAGATTCCTTGGTGCTCGGAGAAATATGCGAGAAGGCAGGTGTTGATCAGAGCGTTTTGGTGAGATGTAACCTGGAATATCCGGCGTTTATTGCCTGGATCGAACAGAATAAACCTTCTGGACTGGAAATCATCAATACCGGACAGGATATTGAATGGCTGAAAAAGCATCCGGACATGCTGTTCCCGAATAAAAGCAATAAGGCGGCACAGTGGTTCCATATTGTGCAGCACAGAGGGCAGGCAAGATATTATAAGGAGCACCAGCTGGATATACTGTTGCTTGGCCGCAGAAAGGCTGACGGTAATTATGTTGGCAAAGGTAATATCTACACCAATTCATCTGGAATTACCAGATACAGTCCCCTTGCCGAATGGAGGCACGAAGATATTCTTGCATACATCCACTATTATGATGTAAAACTCCCACCAATATATGACTGGGAGAAAGGATATTTATGTGGCACCCACCCATGGCCCGCCAGACAGTACATGGAAACTGAACAGCAGGGATGGCGGGAAATGTACGCTATCGATAAAGCTATCGTTGAAAATGCAGCACAGCATTTTGAAGGAGCCAGAAAGTTTTTGAGTGATATAAAATAGTCGGTTGCAGCCGACAGCCATTGCCCTTCAGAAATGGAGGACAAATAATGTTAGTGGAAAAGAAACGGCTGGATGAGTTAAGACATCCTGATAAAAATGTCAGGATACATTCAGAACAACAGATAAGAGAATTGAAACGTTCGTTATCCAGATTTGGGCAGACAAGAGCCCTGGTGGTTGATGAAAACAATATCATCCTGATTGGAAATGGATTGCATGATGCAATGCTGGATCTCGGATATACAGAAGCAGATGTATATGTGAAAACAGGGCTCTCAGAGAATGACAAGAAAAAGCTTATGATAGCGGATAACAGAACTTATTCTCTTGGCATTGACAATCTGGAAACGTTGAATGATTTTCTGGAAGAACTACAGGGGGATCTGGATATTCCGGGATATGATGAGGAAATATTGCAGCAGATGGTTGCAGATGCAAGTGAAATTACAGAAAAAATATGTGAGTATGGAACACTGGATGATACAGAAATCCAGAGAATAAAAGATGCTAATGAGAGGCGTGAACAGAAAAACAGTGCAGCGCCGGTTCAGACAGAAGCGGATCACGAGCAGGAGAACGAACCCGTTGTGGCGCAAAACAAGGTACCGGATCCAGGAGAAGATGATCAGCATAACGAAAAATCCGACGCAGAATCAGATGGAAAGCGTTTTGTTATCTGCTCTAATTGTGGTGAAAAGATATGGCTGTAAAAAGATGCCAGGCTGATATAGATGTTGTAAAGGCTGCAGAGATCCGCATAAAAAATGTATTCGATAATGGATTACCGGTATTCTTTTCTTTTAGTAGTGGGAAAGACAGCCTGTGTATAGCACAATTGCTGGTGAATCTGGCTAATCGTGGAGAAATCAATATGAAACAGCTCACAGTGCATTTCATAGATGAAGAGGCAATATTCCCATGCATGGAAGAAATGACAAAAAAGTGGCGTCGGATATTTATGATGATGGGAGCAAAATTTGAATGGTACTGTCTGGAAGTAAAACATTATAATTGCTTCAATGAATTGTCAAATGATGAAACGTTTATTTGCTGGGATTCAACCAAAGAGGATGTATGGGTACGCCGGCCGCCATCTTTTGCGATAAGAGATCATAGGTTGCTAAAGGCAAGAACAGATTCTTACCAGGATTTCCTGACAAAGCTTACTGTATCAGGAATCACAATGACAGGGATCCGGACAGCAGAATCAGTTCAGAGACTTTTTAGCATTGCATCCATGACAAGAGCAAAGAATAAAATAACCGCAAGGAAACAGATATTTCCAATTTACGATTGGAGGGATAAGGATGTATGGCTGTTCTTGCTGAGAAACCATGTAGATATCCCTCAAATATATTTATACCTGTGGCAATCGGGATTAAGTAAAAGGCAGATGAGGGTATCACAGTTTTTCTCCGTTGATACAGCCAGAAGCCTTGTGAAAATGAATGAGTATTATCCGGATCTTATGGAGCGGGTTATACGGAGAGAACCGAATGCATATCTTGCCGCTCTATACTGGGACAGCGAAATGTTTGGCAGGAACTCACGGAAAAGAAAGGAAGCAGAAGTGGGGCAGGAACAGAAGGATTATAGACAGGAGCTTATTTCTATGTTTAACCATATGGATCAGTTTGATACACCGCATAAAAGGTACATAGCTGAGCAGTATCGCAATTTCTTTATGAAAGTATCGACGATTGCAGCACCGGAAGATTATAAGTACATTTATGAGGGACTGATATCTGGGGATCCTAAAACGCGGACGTTACGGGCACTATATCAGAAAATATATGGCAGGTACATCAGCAGAACGAAAAAGGAGAAAAAGCATGGATAATAAATTATCAGCACCATTATCCACTCTGCAATGGGTGAATAGAAGCATGTTGAAACCGAATGACTATAACCCGAACAAAGTTTCGAAAGAAAACCTGAAGCTCCTTATTCAGTCCATTCTTACGAATGGCTGGACTCTTCCGATTGTTGTGCGCCCGGATATGACAATCATTGATGGATTCCATAGATGGACAGTGGCAGGAATGGAACCACTGTATTCCAAACTGGATGGAAAAGTGCCAGTAGTCATCGTGGATCATAAAGAACATTCAGAAGATATTTATGGTACCGTTACCCATAACAGGGCAAGAGGTACTCATTTACTCGAACCCATGAAGAAAATTGTAAAAGAACTCATGGAAGAGGGCAAAACAGTTGAAGAAATCGGAAAACAGCTTGGAATGAGGCCGGAGGAGATCTTCCGATTGTCTGATTTTTCAAAAGAAGACTTCTTGAAGATGATGACAAAAGGGGTGACCGGTTATTCAAAAGCTGAATTTATTACGAAAATTTAATACTGTTCTATTTGAAATAGAACAAGAAAAGGGGAGAGGGAGTGTAACCTCTCCCCTTCGCGTATGCCGAAATAAGATGATGGAAGGGAGGGGTGTCCATTGGCAAGGGCAAGAAGTCCCAACAGCATTGAAGCTGAGGAAATGTATAAGAGCGGGATGAAACTTGTTGACATTGCCAAGAAGTTGGATGTCCCGGCCAGCACTGTTCGGCGGTGGAAATCAACACAAAATTGGGACCAGAAGGGGAAAAAGAAAAAAAGCGAACGCTCGCCAAAGAAAAAAGCGAACGCTCGCCATAAAGGCGGACAGCCAGGGAACAAAAATGCAGCTGGAAATAAAGGCGGTCCGCTGAAGCCTGGAGATAAAATTGCGGAGAAACATGGAGCTTATTCAGCTGTCTATTGGGACGTCCTCGACGAAGCTGAAAAGGACATGATTGAGGACATTCCGATGGATGAAGAAATGCTCCTGATTGAACAGATTCAGCTCTTTGCTGTCAGGGAAAGAAGAATCATGTTGGCAATCAATAAATATCGGAATATGAAAGGCGAAGTATCCTTGTATGGCGTTACCCGAAATGAAAGCAAAAGGGCGTTCAAAACAGAAGAGGATAAAAAGCTTTATGAAGAACGCATAGAGGAAAAAATAGCGGCCAAAGAGCGGCTACCTGGTGATGTGTATAACGTGCAGACCACTATGGATAATAAAGACAACATGATCGCCCGTCTCGAAAAGGAATTATCGACTGTCCAATCAAAGAAAACCAAAGCTATTGAGGCTCTTGCTAAGCTGAGACTGGAAAAACAGAAGATCGCCGGAGAAAGCAAAGGTAATGAAGTTGTTCGTGCCTGGGCGGAGGCTGTTGTGCGGGCAAGAAGAGGTGAGAACAATGATGGATGATATACAGTTCTCAGAATTTCTTGATGAAAGCATACCTTTATGGAGAGATGATCCGGTTATGTTCTTCCGGGAGGTACTTAGCTTTGAACCTGATGAATGGCAGGCAGAGGCTGCAAGAGATCTTGCAGGAAACCCTAAAGTAAGCATTAAATCCGGACAGGGCGTCGGGAAGACCGGACTTGAGGCAGCGGTATTTCTTTGGTTTATTACCTGTTTTCCATATCCGCGAATTGTTGCGACGGCACCAACCAAGCAGCAGCTGCATGATGTACTCTGGTCTGAAATCTCAAAATGGATGAGTAAGTCTGAACTGCTCTCTATGCTTCTAAAATGGACAAAGACCTATGTTTATATGGTCGGCAATGAAAAGCGTTGGTTTGGCGTTGCTAGGACTGCTACGAAGCCAGAAAATATGCAGGGCTTCCATGAAGATAACATGCTTTTTATTGTGGACGAGGCTTCTGGTGTTGCAGATCCGATTATGGAAGCTATTCTCGGTACACTGTCCGGTGATAACAATAAACTTCTACTGTGCGGAAACCCGACAAAAACATCTGGTACATTTTATGATTCGCATACCAAAGATAGAGCGCTGTATAAATGCCATACTGTATCATCTACAGACAGCAAGCGCACAAATAAAGAGAACATTGATTCCCTTGTAAGGAAATATGGTTGGGATTCTAATGTGGTTCGTGTTCGCGTCCGCGGCGAATTTCCAAACCAGGAGGACGATGTATTTATTCCACTGAGTCTGATTGAACAGTGCAGCAGTAAACTACTGGAACTGGATGATACAGAAGGAATGAGGCTTGTATCTCTTGGAGTGGATGTGGCCCGTTTTGGCGATGATGAAACCATCATATATCGGAATTATCATGGCAACTGCAAGATGGTCCGGAACAGGCGAGGACAGAACCTGATGGCAACGGTAGGGGACATCGTACAGGAGTACAAAAAGATATACAGAGAATATCCAGGGTACGAGGGTAAGGTGTATGTGCAAATAGATGATACCGGCCTTGGCGGTGGCGTTACAGACCGATTAAAGGAAGTTCGCAAGGAGCAGAAGCTGTACAAAATGCAGATCATTCCAATAAATGCTGCAGAAAAGATTGAAACGGATACGGCAGCAGGTAAAGACGCAGCCGAACGGTACAACAATCTGACTACTGCTATGTGGGCCAGTATGAGAGATCTTCTGGATAGCAAGCAGATTGTTATTGTGGATGATGAGCAGACAGTAGGTCAGCTTTCTTCCAGAAAATACACCATGGCCAGCAATGGAAAACTTGAAATTGAATCCAAAAAGGAAATGAAGAAAAGAGGGCTTGATTCTCCTGACAGGGCAGATGCGTTGTCTCTGGCGTTATACCTTGGAAAAATCAAGAAACATACAGGATCTGCACCGGGTGTTAAAGAAATGCAGAAACTGACGAAAGAAAATTACTGGGGCTGACATAGCCGGAAAGAGAGGTGATGGAGATGAAAGAGTATGGACGGATTGGGCAGAAACGTTTGGAAGGACAGTTTTATGAGGAATTTCTTCCAGAGCTGTCCGGAATGCGCGGAATAAAGGTGTTTCGGGAAATGGAAAAGAACGATGATACCGTTGGAGCTATTCTGTTTGCAATTAAGATGATGATCCGGCAGGTCAAATGGCATGTGGAGCCGGGAGGCAACAGCGTCAAAGATAAAGAAGCTGCAGAATTCGTGGAATCATGCATGGATGATATGCAGAACACATGGACAGATACGATTTCAGAGATATTGTCATTCCTCACATACGGCTGGAGCTTCCACGAAATTGTTTATAAACGGAGAATGGGAAAAACCAGGAATAGAAGAACTTCGAGCAAGTATTCAGATGGACTGATCGGTTGGCAGAAACTGCCTCCAAGGGCACAGGATACTCTGTATCGCTGGGAGTATGACGATAACGACAATCTGACTGGAATGACCCAGCAGCCACCTCCGGATTACGGACTGTTTACTATACCAATGAGTAAAGCAATGCTGTTCCGAACTGAGAGTGCTAAAGACAATCCAGAAGGACGAAGCATATTAAGAAACGCATATCGTTCCTGGTACTTCAAGCGAAGAATCCAGGAAATTGAAGCCATCGGTATTGAGCGTGATCTCGCAGGCCTGCCGGTTATTAATACTCCCGAAGATATGGACATATGGGACAACGAAGATCCGCAAATGGTTCGGCTTAATGGTGCGCTTATTACCATGGTAAAGAATCTCCGTAGAAATGAATCAGAAGGGCTTGTCCTTCCACATGGGTATGAAGTAAAACTTCTGAGCACTGGAGGTACAAGACAGTTTGACACCAATGCGATCATCAACCGATATGATACGAAGATCGCCCAGACAGTCCTTGCAGATTTTATCATGCTTGGACACGAAAAGACTGGAAGCTTCGCGCTGAGCTCAGATAAGACGGAATTGTTTTCTGTCGCACTTGGAGCTTTTTTGGACGTTATTTGTGAGACATTCAATAATCAGGGCATTCCTTCACTGATAGATATCAATGGTTCCCATTTTGACGGAATCGAAGATTATCCCACACTCGCCCATGGAGACGTAGATAAGCGAGATATCACGAAATTGTCAACATTCCTGAAGGATATGGTTGGTACAGGAATCCTGATACCAGATGAAGAACTGGAAGATTATGTCAGGGAAGCAGCGAACCTGCCGGAAAGAACAGATATTCCAGATACCAGGACAAAAGACGAACAGAGGGAAAACCAGCGCAGGGCTCCGGAAAAAACGGTAAACGAGTCGGAGGAACCAGAAGTGGATCCGGAAGAGAATCAGACTGTTGAGGAAGCAAAGAAAAGATTAGGCAGGTGATAGCATGATACGGAAAATTCTGCCCAGGTCGAAACCAGTCCGGAAAAGCGAGGAATCTCAGAGAATTCTGGATGCACTTGATGCCTACCTGGAAGGGAATATTGACGAACCTATGAGATGGCTTGTCCGATTTTGGCAGGATCAGGCAGCAGTTATGCTATATATAGATCTACGGGAAATTGTAGTTGGAGAAGCAGATCCAGAAAGCCTGTTCGATATATGGTTCCAGGATTATTCCAAGGCTTTATCTGAAAAAATGACGCCAACATGGGAAAAAGCATTTCTTGAAGGGTGGAAAAACAACTCCATTTTTTATGGAGCGGAGGATGTTATAAGTTCGGAAAGCTGGGTTAGAAGCTGGATCACGGATCACACAGGCGAACTGATTACAAACTGCTGTAATGAACAGGTAAATGCTGTTCGGTATCTGATTGCCGAAGCAGAATCTCTTAACATGAGCAGCGCCGAGACTGCAAGGTATATCCGGCCTACTATAGGGCTGACAGAGAGGCAGGCTGCGGCAAACCTGAAATACTACAATTCAATCAAGGAGAAGCTTACAACAGATCATCCGAGAATGAAACCAGAATCAATCGAGCAGAAAGCCAGGGCGGCTGCTTCAAAATATGCGGGAAAACAGCAGAGATACAGAGCCGAGACGATTGCCAGATCAGAAGTGGCTCAGGCTTATAACCAGGGCGCAGATGCTTTTGTACGGGAAGCAATCAATGCAGGAAATCTTCCGGAGATGGAAAAAGAGTGGTCAACGGCTCTGGATGGTTGTGTCTGCAAGTCCTGTGAGGCTCTGGAAGGAGTAATAATAGGGATGGATGATGATTTTAAAACGAAATCGGGAAGGAAAGAGGTCACAACATCTATCCCGCCATTACACCCACGTTGTAAATGTGCGGTGAAATATGTGAGGGTGAAACATGAAAACATTCAATGAAATTATGAAAATTAGGGACGAACCGGAAACTAAGAATCCGGTTGCCAAAAGGAAGTTCCAGATAAAGAAAGCAAATGACGAAAAAATGCAGGCTTTCGGTTGGGCCAGCGTGGCTATTGCAGAGAGTGGAGAAACTCTGGAAGACTGGCAAGGCGACGTCATAGAACCTGATGAACTTGAAAGTGCCGCTTACAAGTTTGTAGATCTTTACCGGGAAGGCGGAGAGATGCACATGAGAGGCGGAGCTGCTTATCTGATTGAGAGCGTAGTGTTCACAAAAGAGAAGATGGCAGCTATGGGAATTCCGGAAGGGACGCTTCCTGTAGGCTGGTGGATCGGCTTTCAAGTCACGGATTCCAATGTCTGGGAGAAAGTAAAAGATGGAACTTACAGTATGTTCTCCATTGAAGGGGAGGCAGAAAGGGTAGAAGTAAAAGATGAATAAGTATATTGGAACAAAGCTTATCGAAGCAGAAAAAGCTACTCTCGCAGAAGCACAGGCTTTAAAGACAGGTGCATGCAGCACTATTGAGGAAGCGAGAGAAAAGTTCGGAGGCTCAGACGACGGAAATCCGGGATATGCTGTTAAATATCCAGACGGATATATCAGCTGGTCTCCTAAAGATGTGTTTGAGCAGTCCTATATGCAGGTCCAGGATAACCCGAAACTGGTATCTGGCGTGTCAATAGGAGAACATATGGTAAATGATTTTATTAGTTACACAGAAGTCAGCACCATAGGGTATAAGACCACAATGGTTCGCTGCGTGCTTCGGAATGGCTTTGAAATTATCGAAACATCTGGCTGTGTAGATGCACGCAATTACGATCAGAAGCTGGGAGAAGAAATCTGCATGAAGAAGATAAAAGATAGAATCTGGTATCTTTTAGGATTCCTGCTCCAGACGGCGTGGCATGGAATTAAATGATTAGGATCAATGAGCACCTGAGAGGGTGCTTTTTGATAAATAAAAATCGAAAGGAGGAAGCATTGTGGCAACAAAACTGAAAGGCCTGCATGTAAAGAAGGTTGATTTTGTGGATGAAGGCGCGAACCAGAGAGCAGATATTAAGCTGCTGAAAAGTAAAAACGGAACAGAAGAAACAGCAGATCCAGAAGTCGGTCTGTTTAAGCGTTTTTTGAACTGGCTCGGTGGAGAAGTACAGAAGTCTGCAACGACATTTGATGAACAGATCAATGCTGTGAGTATGGACGCTATCCGGGACGAGATCTGGTCTGTATGCTATGCGTTACAGAATTCTCTTAACTCAATCCTGTGCGACCCGGAACTGGACAGTACAGGGAAACAGGAAGCTATGAATACAAGCATTGAGCAGTTCGCAACGGCCATGAAGGAGTATATTCCCGGATGGGCCAGCGGAACATCTGCCAAAATCAAGAAAAATTTTGATGCACCCGATGAAACAGATCTACCAATGGTTATGAAAGCACATAGCAATTTGGAAGAAATCATTCAGAAATCCGTAGAAGTGAAAGGAGAATTAGAAGACATGCTTAAAATTGACAAGTCTAAAATGTCCGCTGAAGAAAGAGCGGCTTACGATGAACTTATCAAAAAATATGCCGTAGACACAGATGGAGATCCATCTATCGAAAAAAAAGCACCACCAAAGCCTGATCCGGTAGAAAATCCAGACATGATTGACGATGGAGGCGCTGCGAAGAAAACAGATACAAAGAAATCCCTTGCACGCCCATCAGAGGAACCTGAGGATGATATTTATAAGGGACTGCATCCGCTTGTGAAAGCAAAGTTGGAAGCATTGGAGAAAAAAGCAGAGGAAGCCGAGGACAGAGAGCTTCTTGATGTAGCAAAGAAGTATGAGGTCCTTGGAGAAAAACCAGAAGAGCTGGCTAAGGCTTTGAAAACATTGAAGAACGCAGGGGGTACAGCGTTCAACGACATGATCGGCATTCTTGACAGGAATATGGCTATGATTGACAACTCTGGCGTATTCGGAGAAATCGGTAAGTCTTTCTCGGGCGGAGCGACTACCTCTGTTAAAAAATCAGCGGCGGAAGGCAAGATCGATACCATCGCCAAAGGCCTGATTGAGAAGGATCCGTCTCTGTCATACAACCTGGCACTGGCAAAGGCTTGGGAGGCTCATCCAGAGCTGATGGCTGAGTATGAAGATGAAGCTGGATATTGAGAAGGAGGTGAACGAAAATGGGTAAAAACTTTAATGGAACACAGATCAATCAGTCAGTAACCATTTCTGAAAAAGCGGGAGCGGCTATTGATGATGTCCGTAATCTTATTCTGAAATACGACACTGATGGAAACGTAGTTCCGGCTACAGATGGCACAAATCCATTGCTTGGTCTGGCTATTATCGAGAGCGGCTACAATGATATTTCTGGAGCTGAGTCTGGAAAAGTTGCAAAAGGTGATGATGTAGATATCCAGATCAAGGATATCGGCTTCGTTATTGCGTCTGCTGAAATCAAAAAAGGGCAGGAAGTAACCGCAACAGCCGGAGGCAAAGCAACAGTAGCGGCAGCAGGAGATTATGTAATCGGTGTTGCCCTCAATTCTGTATCTGCCGGTGGCTATAGCAAAGTACAGATTGCTAAATACCAGAAGGCAAAAGCTGAATCTTGATAAAGGGGGAGAAAATAATGAGAAACACAGCAGCAGGAATTCAGGCTGAAATCGCAAAAGGCGTGTTCAGACCTCACACAGCACTTACTAACATGGCACTGGCATATTACCAGAACACTGCGAACTATTTCGCGAAGGCTCTTTTCCCGACTTGCCCGGTTGCTCTTTCTTCTGACAACTACTATGTTTTCAGCAAGGAAGATCTTTTAAGAGATAACTGGCAGAGAAAGCCGGCGTATGGAAAAGTTGCTCCGACAGTAGTTGGTGAAAGTAACGAAACTTACACATGCCAGGTAGATCAGATGATTATGGGAATTGACCAGATTCGCCAGACCGACCTTGCAAGAAGACAGGGGCCGGCTACCATGCAGCCAAAACAGCAGAGGGTAAAAACTATTGCTGAACAGGCAAACATCCATCAGGATCGCCTGTTTGCAGATCGATACTTCAAAGCAGGCGCATGGAAAAATGAACTTGAAGGAGTGGATAATACCTCTCCAAGCACAAACCAGTTCATTAAATTCAGCAATGCGAACTCAGATCCTATCGCATTTATTGATGGTGAAAAGACAAGCATGAATCAGCAGACAGGACGCATGCCGAACCGCATTGGTCTCGGTATTAATGTGTTCAATGCATTGAAAGTGCATCCGGGTATCCTTGAAAGAGTGAAATATGGGGGAAGCACTGCGAATCCGGCATCTGTAACAGAGAACGTTCTGGCACAGCTTATGGGAGTAGAAAAGATCGTTGTTCTTAAATCCATTATGAACACTGCAGCTATGGGCGAGGATGAAAACATGCAGTATATTGGTGATCCAAACGCATTTCTGCTGGCCTATGCTACAAATGCACCGAGCATTGATGAGCCGAGTGCGGGATATATCTTCACCTGGGATATGCTTGGAAATGGACAGGTGCTCCCGATTCTGAACTATCTTGGCGAGAATGGAACACATACAGAGTATGTAGAGGGACTTATGGCAGCAGACATGCATAAGACATCCGATGATCTGGCGAGATTTTACAAATCCGCAGTCTAAGGAGGTGCTTTATGAAGCTTGTTGCAAATAAGCCATGCACCCTTAGCGGAAAACGATACTTTATCGGAGAAGAAATACCAGCTGAAGCAGTCACCGATCCTGCGGCACTGGAAAAGATGGGAGTATTGACTGTTATCCGGGACGGCATCTTGGCAGAGCAGCTTGAAGAATGTGCGGCAGAAGTCGGAGAGGTATTCTTCTGCATTCCGATTACAAAAGGGGATAAGGCCTTCAATTTGGATGTTACAGAGGCACAGGTCCAGGAAGCAGTAAAAACTATGCAGATGAATCAGAAGGACGCTGTAGCTCATATTAGAGATACTGTAGAGGACAATGCAGTGCTTATCTTCCTTAATGCCGTAGATTCAAGGACTGCAGTCAAAAAAGAGGCGGAGATCAAGGCAAGTGATCTTGAAGAATTGGAGGAAAGTGCAGGTGATGCCTGATGCCTGGAACATATCAATATGAACCGGGAAACATTGGCAAATACGGTAAAGACCGCATGCGTTTTGAGCTTGGAGATGTAATGGTTGAAGGAACCGAAAAGACCTGCGCCCTTTGCGATGAAGAGTACAATGCCGTGATTCCCGAAAAGGTTGCGACAACCAGACAATGGAAAAAGGCAAAACTGCGATGTCTCGAAAGCATTATGCGTAAGTTTGCGTTTGAACCAGATACGAAGGTTGGGCCTCTTTCATTATCAATGGGTGAACGGGCTAAACTTTGGAAGCAGATGTATGATGAACTGAAAAAAGACCTGAAAGCAAGTGCGGCATCAGTGGAAGCAATTCTTCCACTGGCAGAGAATCCAGAAACAGGGCGGATCACACCGCCTTATTTTTATGCAGGAATGATGTCACATGAAGAAGCGGAAGGAGAGGATATATGATGTTTGGGAATATGATGTATCTTCGGCCTGGAAATCTTTGGAAAAACTTTCGAGTGCTGAAAATGCATTCCGATAATGTTGATGGATACATGAAAAATTCCTACGAAGATACCGGGAATGTTGTGGATGGAATTCTTGCACAGGCAACTTCTCACGAAAAAGAACTGACACAGCACCTTTGGGATCAGGATCAGCATTCATTGACACATACCCTTGTGGTATCTGGAAAATGTATGCTTAACAAATCGGATATTCTCGCATATGAGGAAAAAGCATATTTAGTTCTTGCTATAGATAATGCCGGCGATCTTGGAGTTGCCGGCATTGCTTATCTTGAAGAAAGGAATGATCTGAAATGAGTCCAGAGGCAGCTGCGGCAGCAGTACAGGAAGAAGTAAAAAAACGGGTAGATAGGACAAAGCAGCAGGTCGATTCCAAGATGCTACAGGGTGCAAACGAACTTAGAAACGCTGCATTGACTGTTTTAGCAAATCCAAGTCCTTCTGCTCCGGGAAATCCTCCAGGAGTCCGCAGCGGAAATCTTCGCAGAAATTGGAACATGTATAGATCTGGAAGTGGAGGAAACGGCGTATTTGGCATTTCATCCGGAATGCATTATTCAGGATATCTTGAGCATGGCACCAGTAAAATGGCAGCTCGCCCATACGTTGAGAAAATCAAAGAATCTGCAATGCCTGAGATAGTGGCACTGTTTTCAGAATTGGGAGGATAAATGTTACTGACTGAAGAAACAAAAAAAGTAATAAATCTGGCTGAAATTGGAAGAGGCTCTTTGATTTCAGCCCAAAACAGAACCTGGGACAAAGCCAAGTCTGGAATCGTGACAGAGGCAACCGCTACACGAATCACTGTTTTATTCCTTCCTGAAACACAGAATATTCTAAATCATTTTATGATTCAGGCCGAGGCTATTGAAAAAGGAATGTGGACCATCCGTTATTCATCAGATGGCATGGAAACGGTAAAGCTGTGCGAAGGGAGTATAGAAGATGGATCTGAACCAGTTACTGAATAGAAGATTATCGCAGGATGAACTTCTGAAAGAGAACCTGGCTAAATATGCGGATAAACCAGCTATCTTTAACACAGAATTTCCTCCCGATCAGCAGGAGGGGTGGAATGGTAAAAGCCAGTTCCCGAGGATTTCTTATATTTTTAATAAACAGGTTGATGCTAAGAGATCGGCATCTGGACAGCTTATGGTAGCTATTTACGATATCATGGATCCGCTTGAAGTGGAAAAGCTGGAAGTTGCGGTCAGGAACTGTTTACAGGATGTGGTGATGAAGCCAGAAGGTGAAGTGCCTATGTGTTTCGCATGGGCCAGGAGTGAGCCATACATTCTGGAAGGAAATGCGGTTTTATGTAAAGAAATCGTATTTGACATTCTGGAATATCCGGCACAAGAGACAACGGATCCGGATCCGGTTCTTGCACTGAACAGATACATTAAACAACTGTTCCCGGAAAGTAAGGTGCTTGGAATTGACGAGATATCAGATTATACCGTTCCGGAAGATACTCCTGTATTTTATTCCAGTCTTACTTCCATTGATAGAGCTGACGGCCACTGCCGAAATAGCCTGTCATGGTTTAATGCAGCAATATCTGTACATCTCTTGTGTCCAAAACCAGATTTGAGATTAAAAATGATAGCTGCTTTACATCAGAGCCTGGCTAAAGACGAAGAAATCATCATGTTTGATGATTCGCCAATGGTCATAAAAGCTCTGAAAATGAACAATAATGCGGATTATCTCAGAGAGGGGCAGATGACCTTGACTGGATATTACGCATGCCTAAAAGATGCATTTAAACAGCCTGTAATAACAGGCGTTTCAATTAAAGATTTTGCATGAAAGGAGTACTCAATGGCAGAAGAAAAGACAAAAAAGGTAATAGAAACACAGGCAGCACAGCCAGTTGATGATAAATACACTGTTCATGAATTGGTGGCAGAAAGTGCAAATGTGTTTGGGGTTCCCAGTGAGTGCGCGGTAGCTGCGTTTAGAAACTGCGGAAAAACAGAAATGACTGTTGCGGAAGCAAAACAGCTCATTGATAGATTTATGAAAAAGGAGGTCAAATAAATGGCGGGCTATTTTTCTATAGGAGAAGTGAAAATCCGTCCTGGTGCATTTTTCAATGTACAGAAGAACGGAGATGAAACAAATTTTGGAGCGGTTAATGGAGTTGTGGCAGTTCTTTTTAGAGCTTCAATTGGAGTACTGGGAAAAGCTACAATTCTTCAGGCTTCCGAAGGATATACAAGCACTTTTGGCACCGGAGGGACAACAGACACATTAAGAGAAGCACTTTATGGGGGCGCTGCTAAATTGATCGCTGTTCGAGTAGGAAACGGCGGTACAATTGGCAGCGCTTCTCTTGCTTGCGCAACAGGAAAATTAAAGATTTCTACCAAATATCCGAGTGCTGCTAAATTCACAGCAACAATCAGAGCGAAACTCGGAGATTCTTCAAAGAAAGAATGCATTGTGTATTTGGATAACGCTGAATTTGAGAAAGTGACTTTTGCAACAGGAACCGATGAAGTAACAGCCCTGAAAGACGCTTTTGCATCATCTAAAAACTTTGTTGTAGATACTTCCGGAGCGACCGGAGCTATTACTTCAGTGAGCCAGGCTGCATTTGCTGATGGCACAGATCCGACAGTAACAAATGCTGATTACAGCGCTGCACTCAAAGAAGTAGAGAAATACTACTTTAATACTATTTGCGTTGACACCGAAGATGGCGCGGTACATGCACTGGTTGCTGCATTCCTAAATCGGATTTACTTAGCAGGAAGCTTTGGCATGGCAGTTATGTCGCCTGATCCTTCTGCTGCTTTGGAAGAACGGCAGACTACAATTTCTAGTTTTGATGCTGAAAATGTAATCGGCGTACTGAATGCAAATGCAAGTACCGGAGACGAAACCTTGAAAGGGTATCAGGTGGCTGCATATATTGCCGGTATAGTGGCGGCAACTTCCGCAAAGCAGTCTGTTACACATACAACACTCTCCAGATATAGTGTTTTGAATGAGATTCTTACTAATACGGAGATGGAAAATGCCGAAGAAAAAGGCTGCTTGGTCATTTCAGTGGCTTCCGACGGAGCTGTTTGGCTTGACAATGACATAAATACATTGATTCATCTGGATGCGGATCATGACAGCGGATGGAAGAAAATCCGTCGCACCAAAACTCGTTATGAGCTTCTTTACAGAGCAAATGCGGCAGCAGATGCCCTGGTTGGAAAAGTTGATAATGATACAAACGGTAGAGCCGCCATTGCTGGAGCTATTCAGGGGATTTGCAATACTATGGAGACTGAGGGAAAGATCGAGTATGGCAATGTAACGGAAAGCGGTTCCGTAACAAATGACGGTGATGTCTGCGGTTTTGCTATTGATGTAATCGATAAAGATTCCACAGAACATATCTACTTGAATTACTTCTTCCAGTTCAGCACTATTGTTGCTGCATCTGGAGAATGAGAAAAAGGAGGAATAAATCATGCTGAATAAAAGCGCAGCTACTGATGCCAGACATAGTAGATCAGGCAAAGATGCCATGCTCTACAATGCTTCCGGAAGCCCATTTGCTCAGGTGGAGAGCTTCACCACAAATGGATCATTTAACAACTATAAATACGCACCTCTTGGCCAGAACAGAGAGCTTGAGGTAAACGGTACAGTAGGAGTTAAGGTAAATATTTCAGAAATTGTTGTACTGGATGGAGAACTGTTTAATACAGTGATCAATGCTATTGCGAATGGTGAATCTCCAGTACTTATGTTTACTGGTGTGATTGAAGGAAGAAACGGTTCCCAGGAACGCGTAACTTACAGAGAGTGCATTCTTTCTGGGGACAGCGACATCCAGAATGTATCTACTGGTGATGTGCTGAAAAGATCTTTCGCCCTGCATTGCAATGGCAAGGTCGAAAATAAGAGCAAGCTGACTATCTGATTTTATCACTTTGGAGGGGGCGGGGAATCCGCCCTCTAGTATTTTAACAGGAGGAAATAACATGGCAAATAAAGATTTTATGGATCCGGAATTAACAGAGGAAGAGAAGAAAGAAATGATTCTTGAAAATGAAGATGATTATCTGGAAGGAATGCTGGCCGCAGCAGAAGATGTGGCGGAAGATACCCAGAAGATTGACATTATCCGTAAAGGACATAAATATTTTTCCTTCAGGATTCATTCTCTCCCGGATGAAATGCTGAGAGATATTAGAAAGAAATATACTAAGTATGCCAAGAACCGTCGCCAGGGCATTCGTGTTGCAGAAGAATTGGATACTCCTAAATACAGAGCTTCCCTGATCTACAATTCTACCGTCGGAACTGATGGAAATAAGATTTGGGATAATCCTGTTGTAAAGAAAGGATTGGAGCAGAAGGGTATTTGTATTATTAATGCACTTGATGTTATCGAAGCGGTGCTTCTTTCAGGCGAAAAAGATCGCATCATGGATATTATTGATGAATTTAATGGCTTCAATAATGAAGAGCTGAAAGCTGAAACTGCAAAAAACTGATCATGGCCGGTGGAAAATCAACGCTGCTCCACCACATATTTCAACGCCAAGGTTTATTGCCAAGTGAAGTAATGAGTTTGCCCTCCGGAGAGAGGGCTTTTCTTTTTGCCTCAACCAGGCTGTGGATCGAAGCGAACACGAAAAAGGGGTGACATGATAAATGGGAGAAACAATTAGAATTGAAATCCCTGTATCGGTGAATGACAATACAGACCCCGGCCTATCGAACATCACAAATAAGATGCACTCGCTTGCGAATGTTGCCCAGAAAGTAAGCCGAATCATGGCTTTCGGATTTAAAACTCGTGGAATCGAACAGTCGGCTGAAAAATTAGACAGAACACTTGGTCGTGAACATTCCATTGAGATTGCGGCAAATGATAATGCCAGTCCTGTTCTTTCAGGAGTAGAGGATGCGACCGAAAGATTAGACGGCTTGACAGCGGATATAGAAATAGGCGCAGACAACAATGCAGTTTCAGAAATTGCCGATGTTGAGGATGCAACAGCAGCTCTTGACGGTTCGACCGCTGACGTGGAAGTGGAAGCAGATGATAATGCTACAGGGGTTGTAAATGATGTAGAAGATTCCCTGGCTGTATTAAATGGAAACGAAGCTGTTGTGGAGCTCACTGCGGATGATAATGCTACTATGCCGATTATGGATGTGGAGGATGCATTGGCCGCCCTAAATGGAGAAGTGGCTGTGGCGGAGGTGGAAGCTGACGATACAGCCACGCAAATAATTCGGGGTGCAGAGGACGCAGTTGCTTCATTTGACGGAACTTCCGGAATGGCAGAGCTAAGTGCAGATGATAACGCAAGCCCCATTATAGATGATGTGATGGATAAGGCGGCGGCCTGGGATGGAAGTGTATTTACCGCTACTATGAGCGTGGTAAATGCAGTTGCATCTCCAATCGGTGCCATTGCAAATGCGGCAAAGAATCCTATTGCACAGGCGGGCACATTTCTGGGCGTAAGCGCTGGACTGGCAGATACGGTAAATACCTACAAAGGGTTTGAAAGCACGATGTCACAGGTGCAGGCTATTTCCGGCGCCACAGAAAAAGAGTTTGAAGACTTGACAGCCAAAGCCCAGGAGATGGGTGCCACTACGAAGTTTACAGCAACAGAATCAGCTCAAGCCTTTAATTATATGGCAATGGCAGGATGGCAGCCACAACAGATGATAGATGGCATTTCGGGAATTATGAATCTGGCAGCGGCATCGGGGGAGGACCTTGGAACTACCTCCGATATTGTAACCGATGCACTCACTGCTTTCGGGCTGAAAGCTAGTGATTCGGGACATTTTGCAGACGTATTGGCTCAGGCAAGTGCTAATGCCAACACAAACGTGGGTATGCTCGGTGAATCTTTTAAGTATGTGGCACCTGTTGCAGGTGCTATGAATTACAGTGTAGAGGATACCTCTCTGGCACTGGGACTCATGGCCAATAGTTCTATTAAAGGATCAATGGCAGGTACTGCGCTGAAAACCTCTCTGGCAAACATGGCAGCACCTACCGATAAAATGGCAGAGGCTATGGAACAGTATGGAATCAGCCTGACAGACAGTTCTGGAAATATGAAGACGCTGAAAGGTGTCATGGATAATTTGAGGAGCAGTCTTGGCGGTCTTTCAGAGACGGAGCAGACAGCTGCAGCCAGTACGATTTTCGGCAAAGAAGCCATGGCAGGAATGCTTGCCATTATCAATGCTGGCGAGGAAGATTACAACAATCTGAGCAATGCTATTTACAATGCTGACGACGCAGCAGAGGAAATGAAAGATACTATGCTGGATAATTTAGAGGGCTCCATAACTCTTATGCAGAGTGCAGTTGAGGGTACAGAGAACAGGCTTGGAAAGAGAGTGACACCATACATTCGTGGTTTGGTTGATTCAATCACGAACGCAATGCCTGACGTTTCAACAGCGCTGGACAATATCATGGACACGGTAGATAAAAAAGCCGCCCATATGAAAACGGTTATTGGAACAATGACCGGATCCGAAGACTGGCAGAATGCAGATTTCTTCGGAAAAATGGATATTGCCTGGGATACGTTGATCGGAGAACCTTTTATGGATTGGATTGGCGGGGATGGCAGACACCTGATTGCTTCTGGTCTTGGAACGTTATTTTCCAGTGCATCAGCTATCCTTCCAGGAGGGAAAAAGGCAGGACTTTCTTCCGTTCTTAGTTCAATGTTGATTGCAAAAGGAACAGCGGGGCTTCTTAGCAATGCCAAAGGAATTGCGGCTACATTACAGCCTATTGGAAATGCTATTAAGAACATTGGGCTTGCAGTAGAGACAGCACCAAGTATTGGCGCATTCATAAGTGATCTGGGAAGCATGGTCCCAACAGCAGCGAAGTTTGGAATAGCGGCCGCAGCAGTAACAGCGGCAGTGGTCGGAATCGGAGTGGCTGTTGATAATTATAACCAGAAGGCCCTGAGTGACAACCTGGAAGATCATTTCGGGAATATTAAGCTTTCGGCACAGGAAATCAAGGACATTGCTTCTGGAATTCTTGATCAGAAATATCTGGCTAATGTGGAAGTTGCCTTAAATGAGGTGAAAAACGCTGATAAACTTCGGGCTGATGCGGAAAAGGCTTTAGAATCCAATGATGTTTTAGAGTTTAAGAGCAGGGTTGGTATTAAGCTTACAGCTGAAGAGCGTGAAGACTATACCGACAATATCGAGACATTTATTGATGATAAAGTCAAAGAATTGGAGAGCCGGACGTTTGCTGCACACGTTCATGTTCAGACATATCTTGGCGGAACACTGGAAGGAAATACGCTTGCCAAAGACATTGAGAAGTGGGCTATTGCAGATTATGTTGAATTGGATGGATTATCCGAACAGTTGTCCCAAGAAGTGGCCGAAGCCTTAAAAGACGGAATCATAGACGTTCCGGAAGAAGAAGCTATCAGTGCTTTGCAGGAAAAAATGAACAGCATAACTGCCCGATGGAAGGAATCAGAAGCTCAGGCAAAGTGGGATTGGATAAATCAGGAGTACGGACGCTTGAGCGCGTCCGATCTTGAAAGCGGATCCTTTACCGATTTGCTTGAAGCTATGAGAGACCAGAGACAGTCAGCAAAGGAGAGCGTGCAGGCAGATGTGACGGAGTGGTATTCGGAACTGAATTCAATGGAATCAGCCGGAAGAATCACAGCTACTCAGAATAAGCAGTATCATGATATGACAGGTTGGTATGTAACTGGCCAGGAAGGGCAGGAACTGTCGAAGAGCTTACAGCTTGGTTCCAATACGCTGAATGATGTGTATGGAGACAAGATTACCAGTAATATACAGAGCCTTGCGGAAAATACGCAATCTTCTATTGAAGCCGCACAGAAACAGCTGAAAGCCGGAAATACCGGAGATGGCGGAATTGTTGATCAGCTAGTATATGGTTACAATGAATATGGAAATGGAAAGCTTGCAAGTTTTGGACCTGTAACTGATTCCACCCAGAATGCATTGAATACTATGTATGAGAGCATGAAGCCTGATGTAACGCAGATGCGGAGCTTGATTGATGAGTATAGAGAAGCTGGAAGGGCAGTGCCACAGAGCTTGATGGATTCATTTAATGATGCCATTGAAGTTGGCGCGGCTGCTGGTGATACATCGGCAACCTGGCAGAATTATGCTAATCAAATCTGGAAAAACGGAAGTGACGAACTGAAAAGCTCTCTTGCAGATCCAAGCAATCCAATGTATGAGACCGTTCGCAATCAATTGCCACCTGAACTTGCAGAGGCGATAGACAGGGCAGCAGCAGAGACAACTACAGAGGATGTTACCTTGGAAGGTTTGAAAGCTTCTGTTGATGGAGATGTTGATATCAACAAGGAAGATTGGGTATCGAAGCTGAATGAACAGCTCGGCGATCTTGCTGAAACCCAGGACGTAACCGCAGAAGACGTAACCATCAAGGTAAAATCTGGGGATTGTCTGTGGGAAATTGGCAATGCTCTTGGAATTGACTGGCAGACAATAGCAGAACAGAACGGTATCGAAGATCCATATATCATTCATCCGGACCAGGAGCTTACAATTTCCATGGATACGTTGACAGCGGAAATTGATGGCGATAAGGCGCAGGCAGCCATTGAACAGGCAATGTCGGCACTGGACGCCGAAGGGGCAGAAATGTCGGTTACAGCTGAAGGCGTGAAGATTGATCTTGCAGACGTAGAAGTGAATTCTGATACGGCAGCGGCTCAGATCGAGGCGGCACTTGGCATGGAATCCGGAACGCTTGCAGCAAATGACATTGAAGTGCAGACAGGAGCTTCCGTTACTATCCCGTCCGAATTGGTGCAGGTAGATACTTCCGGACTGCAGTCGGCTACAGAGCAGGCAGCCAACGAAACAGAGCCCGAGCCTGTTGAACAGGAAACATCTGCGAATGTCAATATCACAAATACAACGACCGATACATCCGGGGTGCAGGCTCAGGCAGAAGAAGATGTACAGGGAGCTGTTGACAATATTCCGGCAGATGGCCATGCAGACATTACGCTTGACCACCCTGGAAGTGAAGCAGAAGCAGAGAGAATCTATACCGAAGTGTCTTCGGAAGTGGAATCGCAATTTTCAGCAACTATTCCAGCTACTGCGGATGTTGCTGTCACATTGAATTGGAAAATTACAAATCCATCTGCAAATATTACAGCTACAGGCAGTGGATCTACCGTTTCAGCTACTATTACAGGACATGCTTCTGGTGGAGAGGTAGGCAGAAATGGCGCAGAGCTGTCTTGGGTTGGAGAGGAAGGACTTGAGTACATCATTCCTACCGTTCCAGGCAGAAGACAGAGAGGAATCGAATTATGGAAATCCGCAGGTCGCACCCTCGGTGTTCTTGATTCGGATAATCAGATTTCAGCTCATGCAAATGGCGGTGTGGTTGGCGGAGATATCCCAAATACAGTTCCTTATTCGGGAAGCAGTGATTCTAATACAGTTCCTTATTCTGACACAGATTCGGATTCTTCCGGATTTGAAAACTCAGAAAAGGGAAATGTGCCTACGAATGTGACTTCGGAGAAATCTGGAATTGTAGTTCAGGTTAATGTTTCACCTCAGTTCAATATCTCAGATACCAATGATAACGAAGTTATTCGGCTCATAAAAGAACATATCAAAGAGTTGGCAGATGATCTTGGCAGCGAGATTGCAACAATGCTTAGTGAAACTTATGAAAATACACCAGTCACATCATAAGGAGGGAACATGGGAGCAGTATTAAAAGAGTTGCATAATTCGGCATCGAAGTTCCAGTTCCCTTCAATGCCGAACGAAAATGTTGATATAAAAAGAGAGACTGCATATCAGGAATACGATATCCTTGGAAAAGGAAAGATGAGTTATCCATCTGGGATGGGAAACCAGACCATAAAATGGTCAGGATATTTTTGGGGGGCAGGCAGAAAAAAGCTTGCCTCTGTAAACCAGAACTGGATAGCTCCAAAGACTTGTATCAGTAAGTTGAAAGGTTGGCAGTCTAAAAAAACAGCTTTAAACCTGGTGGTTTCTGAAGCTGGTATCAATGAAGATGTAACAATCAAATCGTTTGAATATAAGCCTTTTGGTGGGCACGGGGACTATTCCTATGAGATATCTTTTGTCCCTTACAAGGAAATGAAAATATACACTACCAAGGAGCTGGGAACAAGTAAGACATCTAAAAAGAAAAAGAAGACTACCAGACCAAGCACCAAGAAATCAACACAAAAGAAAAAAACTTATAAGATTGCCCAGGGGGATACTCTTTGCGGTATATCCAGAAAAAAGTACAAAACGGAATCAAAATGGAGAAATATTTACAATGCCAATAAAAAGGTTATTGAAGAAGCTGCCAAGAAACATGGCAGACGAAACAGTGACAATGGGCATTGGATATATCCTGGAACTGTACTGACTTTACCATAAGGAGGCGAGCGTATTGATAAATCCAATGAAATATAAATACCTCGTTGCCATTATGACAGCAGATAAAAAAGCTTATGATATTACACAATTCGTTGAAGAAGTTTCTTGGGAAGAAGGAGAAGATCAGCTTGCAACCAGGATTAGTTTTTCAGCAAAAAACGATAAAACCTCAAAAGGAAGACTTTCTTCTCTGGCTAAGCCTGGGTGCTATGCGGCACTTTTGTATTCCTACAATGGCGGGAAAAACGCTGAAGCAACAAGAGGAAAAATTGTTGAGTGGAATCCATCAGCAAGAACATCTGCAGAGAAATTTAAGGTAAAGGCATATGATGTGCTGTACGATCTGCAAGAATCACAGGACAATGTGTATTTTTCAGCAGGCACAAAGACCAAATCAGCTATTGCGCAGGTCCTAAAGCGCTGGGGTGTAAAGGTCGCATCTTATAGTGGCCCGAATGTTACCCATGGAAAACTGGCATATAAGTCCGAGAAACTTGGAACCGTGGTAGTAAAAATTCTCAAAGAGGCCAAGAAAAAAGGTGGAATCGAAGCTTGCTTAAGAGCTGTGAAAATGAATGTAACAGTGGTTGGCTTTGGTACAAATAAGACGGTATATCATTTTGAGGAAACACAGCATCTTACCGAGGTGAACCATAAGATCAGTACAGTTGGGATGGTAACCAGAGTAAAAATTATTGGAAAAGCGAATGATGACGGGTGTTCTCCTGTTGAAGCTACTGTTGACGGAAAAACAAATTACGGAATACGTCAGAAAATTGTAACCAGAGGAACCAATGACACATTGGATGAAGCAAAAAAAGAAGCGAAGGAAATCCTTGAGGATGATGGAAATCCAAAAGAAGATATCACAATAAAGCTTCCGGATATTCCAATCATTCGAAAAGGCGATAAAATCCATCTTAAAACATCTTCTGTCAGTGCGGGATATTACGTTGTAATATCTGCAACACATGACGTGGATAAGATGCTTATGACGCTTGGATTAAAAAAAGCACCTTCAAGCAAAAAAAGCAGCGGAAGCAAAAAGACAGAAACTAAGACGTATAACGTTGGAGATATAGTTAATTTTCACGGAGGAAAGTATTATGTCAGCAGTGATTCTGGCGCCATAGGATATACTGTCGCAGCAGGAAAAGCAAAGATTACCATAAAAAATGGATCCGGAAAGAGCCATCCATGGCATTTGGTTACCCAGAATTGGAATCAGACGCATGTTTACGGCTGGGTTGACGATGGTTCATTTGATTAAAGGAGAGATATTATGTCAGGCTTAGAAAAAAGTGGAATGCAAAAGCTCGCCAAAGTGTTAGATACAAGAATGGGAGAACATTCTGACGAGGGCTTTTCGTTTGATTTTGGTGTAATAAAAAAAGATTACTCCCTTGTATCCAATACATTTCCAGTACCAATCCCTAAAAAGGATTATTCTGTGTGCAGGCTACTGGCCAACTTGACAATCTCCGTTTCCGGCGGTGCACATGGAGGACACAGTAGTGGATCGGGAAAGCATTCACACGATATTGCCATGCCGGAACTGAAACCTGGCGATAGGGTTTTGCTTGTCTGGGTTGAAGGAGAGCCTGTTGTGATTGATGTTGTTGTCAAGGCAAGTAATTTATAGGAGGCAATATGGAGGAAGAATCAAAAAACTTATTGCCAGTGGTGGATGTACCAGATTTTGTGGATGAAGAAAACGATGAAGAGTATGATGTGGGGTACAAACCTTCTCCCATGTGGGATATCGAAAAAGGAGATTTTGTCCGCACAGCTACAAATAATGTCCCTCAAAATGATGGGTATGAAGCATTCAAAGTGTGGTGCATAAAGACTGTCGCTACTGAAAGATATTCATGCCTGGCATATTCGGATGATATTGGAACTGAAATGGAGGATATATTAAGAGAATCCGATAGAGAAACAGTCGAACTTGCAGTTGAGAGAACAATACAGGAGGCTTTGTTGGTTAATCCAAGAGTATCTTCGGTAGAAGAATTTTCGTTCACATGGGACACTGGGCACGTATTTGTTTCATTTACTGTTTATTCAATCGACGGAGAACCTTTTACCGTTGATTCAATTATTGAAGTTTAGAGGAGGCGGTTAATATGGCTAGACCAGAGTTTGAAGTTCCGGAATTTGTGTCAGAAAGTGATTCCGACCAGATACAGGAGAGGATGATGGGAAACCTTCCGGCGGATATATCGGATATGGAAGGTGATTTCCCATATGATTTTACCATGCCTACGGCCATCGAAATATCTCAGCTTGTACAGTTCAATCTTGTTCGCTGCCTGATGGTTGCGTTTCCGGAATATTCTTGGGGCAATTGGATGGATCTGCATGGTGCAGAAGCAGGAGTGACAAGAAAAGAAGCTGTAGCAGCAACTGGAACAGTGTCTGTTACGGCGGCTTATGGCACAGTATTGGCAGCAGGCACAGTTTTTGCAGTTCCTGCAACAGATCAGATGGAAGCTGTTGAGTTCCAGACTCTGCGAACTGTTACGTTCGCAGAGAATGAAACCATGGATCTTGCGGTTGAAGCGGTCACTCCGGGGGTATCCGGGAATGTTCCGGCAAATACGATTACAATTATGGCATCGCCGATCAATGGCGTTACAGCAATTACCAACAGCGAGAAAACATCGGGTGGCGCTGAAGAAGAAAATGATGAAGATTATTATGAACGAATCCATGCAGAATTCCAAGATTCGCAGTTCTATGTAGCGAATGATGCTGACTATATTAAGTGGGCCAAAGAAGTCCCCGGGATTGGAGATTGTATTGTACAACCAGCTATTGAAGGACCAGGAACAGTGGGATTGATCTTAGTTGATAGCAACGGACAGCCCGCATCAAGTACACTGGTCACAGCGGTTTACAACCATATCGTTTCTCCGGACGACAGGAGCAAAAGACTGTTGCCTACTGGATCGTCTAAGCTGATCGTCAAGTCAGCTACACTAAAAACTGTAGATTTTGCCTGTACAGGACTTGTTCTGGATGGCGTTGGATTGGATGATGTAATCTCGACATTCAAAACTGAAATGATGGCAGTCTATTCTGCGGCGAAAGAAACAAATATCCTTCGCTACAATTCAGCTAGAACAGTATTGTCAACCATAACCGGAGTAAGCGATTTCATAGATTTTACGATGGATGGAAAGAGAGAAAACATTCACCTTTCATCAAGCGAGTATGCAGATACCGGTAATGTGACATTTACATTAGAGAGGGCTGAGACATGAGTATAGATCTGGAAAGATTCCCATGGAGCGATTCGGCCAACAGAATGCTGACATATGTAACTAAAGGCTGGTATGATAAATCCTATGTCGGAAAATGGATATACGAAGTTATGGGCAGAGAGCTTGATCTGGCCACTGTGCATATTGAAGAACTTCCATACCAGATGTTTATCGATACAGCTACATGGGGGCTTAAATATCATGAGATCAAGTATGGACTGCCCGTAAGAGAAGACCTGTCATATGAAGAAAGACGACGGTTGCTCCGTGAAAAGAAAAACACAAAAGCACCAATGATCCCATGGCGAATGGAACAGATTTTAAAAGGCGTGACGGATTATGATGTCCAGGTTCATGATTGTAATGAGCCGGGACATTATTTTTCTCACCCTAACATATTCAGCGTTCAATTGAAAGGTGAAACAGAGGTAGAACTAGGAGAAGTTAAGAGTAAAGTCGATAAGCTGAAGCAATCACACACAGTATATCTTCTTTCTGTTATCCTCATGCTTATTGAATGCACAGAGAGCTTTGAACAGAGAGTGACGTATCATTCAGATTTTTCATGGTGGAAGTATTCTCTTGATGGTTCCTTCGCTCTTGACGGCAGTATCAATCTGAATCATTGGTATCCGACAGAATTTCGCCCAGTCTATCCATTCGATACAGTCTTAATTGAGAATTTTATAGCAGATCGAATTTTTCACCGGATTCCAGATGTATATCATGAAAATATATTTAAGCCTTCCTTTTTCGTACGAAGTGATTTTGTATGGTGGGAAGGTTTTCTTGATGGAAACTTTTCACTGGACGGAACGAGAAAGCTTAATTCTTGGTATCCGATGGAAACTTTTATCGGGCATAGGCTGTTTATCGGCAATCAGGAGGCTTTTGAAACGAAACAGTGTATTTCATTGCCTGATATGATTAATGCTGAGAAAGCTGATTTTAGAGGCACACAGAGAGTAATTATGGGCTGGCGTGATGGTAATAAGATCCTGGACGGCAACTGTTTGTTAGACGGGACTTTATTGCTTGATGCAGGAGAGCCGCCATATCTGCAGACAGTTCGGATTCGCGCGCCTGTTAAACACGAAGAAGAAGTAGAGGTCACAATGGTTATTCCTTCACGGGCCGCAAGACTGAATGGAACGTGTAGGCTAGATGGAAGTGTAAAACTAAATTCAGGAAGGGAGGTCCTCTAAATGGCAGGGACAACAGTAACAACTCGAGCAAAAAATAAGATGGTAAAGGCGAGAGCCGGTATTGCGGCACTCCCTAAGATCGTAGGAATGGCTTTCGGGGATGGAGGTGTAGATACTGGCGGAACCGTGAAACCTCATTCTGCAGATCAGAATACACTGCATCATGAGTTATTAAGAAAAACTGTAGATGGGTATGAAGTTATTTCAGATACAAAAATTCGGTATCGTTGCACACTTGCAGAAAATGAGCTGGCAGGTACATACATTTCTGAAGTTGGATTATATGATGCTGACGGAGATATGGTAGCCATGAAAGCATTTCTGAAGAAAGGCAAGGATGCTGATATGGAATGCGTATTTGAGTGTGACGATACATTCTAACGTATTTCGATATTTTTCAACATGTAATCAGAAAATGATAGATAAATGATATCATAAGGAGGCAAAAAATGTCGTATTTCGATATTTCTGGTGCAACATTTAATGAACAGCTGAAAGCTTTGGAAACTTCGGATCCATGCCATGCAGATGTATTCAATGCGCTGTTTAGACAGCTGATTAATAATGATGTTGCCTTAAAAGAGGCAGTTACGAATTTTGCCGGCTCAAAGAATGAACAGGCATTATTTATTCTGAACCTGCATAAAGATGGAAAAAAATATGGGGTTCATTTTGATAATTACGATGTAACTCCATCAAGCAAAGGAACCAGGCTGTTTGATGCCGTAGGAATGACAGCTGCTCCAAGCACAAATACAGTAAGAGCAGTAAATGATTTTGATGGGAAAGGCTGCTTTGCTTATCTGGAAGTCAACGGATCGGTTGATGAGAGCGGAGAATTTCAGGTTCAGTACATCAAAGATATTGATAATGAGTTCTCTCGGACAAAGTACGATACATGGTGCCTGTATCTGACACAATATGTATATCGTAAATTTGATTCCAATGGTGAAGATACCGTCATTTCCGACGCCAGACATTCCGCAGAGTGGCTGCCAGAAGGATGCGCAATTCGCCCAGATGGAACAATCCGTCCTTTTGTGGCAATCGCAAAGTATATGTCCGGCGATAATGCAGATGGCATTGCTTCTTCGATTAGCGGGGTATCTCCGAAAAATTACAGTTTTCAGAGCGCTCTTACAAAATTCCGCACAAAAGGTACTCAGTATTGTGCTGAAACTTCACAGGATTCTGAGAGAATGACAAGACTTATGGAGATTGCCTTTGCTACCAGAAATAGCCAGGCAGTGATGTCAGGTTGTAATTACTGGTGGTATCAGTATGCTGCGACTGTACAGGAGACTGACGTGGAGAGAATCATTATTTCCAAATCCAACGCAAATAATTTGGTTGTAGGCGGAACGGTTTCCATCGGAAATGCAACTGCACTTGATAGCAATGGAAAACCTAATAACGATAGAGGTTACGGCGGACTTCACACGAAGGCAAATAAAGTTCGTATCACAAAGATTGAAGCTTATGACGATAATAATTCTGCAGTCTATGTGGACAATGGCGGACAGAAGTTTTCGACTTCTCCGACAACTGTATCGGGTGTGACATGTGATACCGTTATCAGTACTATGCCTTGGAATACTGGAAGCTGTGACGATGTTCTTGGCTCTTGCGGATCACCGATAAGTAACACCAGTGGAAAAGAGCCGTACATTTTGTTTGGTGTAGAGATGTCTTCCGGTTTCTGGGAACCAAAAGGTAACACAGTTATGAAGATTGAAAAACATGTTATGCGTCCGTATATTTGCTATGACTGTACCAAAATGACAACAGCAGGAGCAACAACGGATGATTGGATCGCTCTTGGCTATGTAATCCCGGACAACAAGGGAAACTGGAAATATATCAGCAAACTTGGATATGTCGCAGATGATCCAGAGGTTCGCTACCCGATTGAAGTCGCAGCAACTTCCAGCACTGGTTATGCTGATGGACTTTATACAGAGAACCTCGAAAACACTGGCGATGGCCAGCGAGAGGTTCTTGGCTCGGGCGCCCTGAACAACGGCGCGATTGACGGCCGGCGGTGTGCGCTCCTGCACAATGGGCTTTCCGGCTCGTACTGGTACTTTGCCGCTCGTCTTTCTGCCTGTGGGCGTTGCGGGCGCAAAGCGGCAGCATAACGCCGGGGGTGAATTGCGACAGCAAGAGGGGATCTCCCCTTTTAAGGCAGAATAAGAAAATGTAACTATCAACGATATTTCAACAGGACTTACAGCACAGTGGCTTCCGTTCTTGGCTCGGGCAACCTGAACAACGGCACGATTGACGGCCGGCGGAATGCGAACCTGAACAATGGGCTTTCCAACTCGAACTGGAACTATGCCGCTCGAATTTCTGCATAACTTAGATGTGCTGTATTTCGTTCCCTTAAAGGGAACCTCGAAAGAGCTGGGGCGGAACGCCCGAAATTGACGAACCAGCACCGGAGGCATGGCAACATGTCTCTGGCTCTGTGGCGGAAGTGGACACAGATGGGGGCTAGTAGTAAACCCGAACGTCCTTGAAGCAGAAAGAAAGAGAAACATGAAAACATATTGCAAAAGACTTGTGGTTTCGGACGTAGACAAAATATACGGCGTAATCACAGATTATATGCACGATAAATACAGAAAGAACAGTTCTGTAAAGTTCTTTGCCTGCTATACCGGGAAAAGCCGGGAGTATGTAAAACAGTACCTAAAACCGCAATGGACAAATTTAGAGCCAAGAGATTGTAAAGAGTTTGCAATGCTTGATGTAAGCAACCTTCCGGAGGATGATTTCTGGAGAGCAGCACATTATAAGCTTGCGTTGGAAATAGCATATCATATTCGTACCAGAACTGTTAAGGACCACTTGCTGGCGAATACTTACGGACAGCCATTGATCCGCTATACAAAGATTAACGATCCGGGAAGCGGAAAGGAACGTATGCTTGGACTGGAAACGATATTGTTTCGCTTGTATGAACAGGTGGCTGCAAAGGCTGCGAAACCGCTGTTTAACGCAAAAATGGGGACATATCAGTGCGCATCCATCAAAGGAAGAGGTCAAAATTATGGCAAGAAAGCTGTCCTGCGCTGGCTTTCTAATGATGTAGAAGGTACGAGGTACAGTGCTAAGGCGGATGTAAAGAAATGCTATCCGTCAATCAGGCATGGAAAACTGTTGGAGCTATTAAAAAGGGATCTCCATAAGTCGGATGAGCTCTTATATCTGTTTAATGTATTTATTGAGCTGTACGAGGAATGGCCGTCGCCAGAAGCGTTGGCGCCAGACAGAGGTATTCTGATTGGATCTCCTGTATCAAAGGATTTATGCAATTATTTTCTCTCATACGCTTATCATTATGCAAGCGAGCGACTGGTTAAAATAACCTGCCGAAGAGGGCAGACGAAGATCAAAAGGTTAATATTACACGTCATTTTCTATATGGACGACATAACGATGTATGCGGCAAACAAAACTCATTTGAAGCAGGCTGTCAAAATGATGATTGCATATATGTTGGATTTCCTTGATTTAAAAATCAAGCCAGACTGGATTATGCAGAAGACCATGTACGAGAATCAAGTTGGGAAAACAAAGGGTGCAATACTAGATTATATGGGCTTCAGATTTCATGGCGGGGATGTAGAAATAAAATCATATTTCGGAAGACAGAAAAAGCATAAGAAAGCATGGGTGACAATCCGCAGGAATATATTTCTTACCGCACGACGAAAGATGAATAAATTTCTGAAACTGATAAAGCATCATGTCACTGTAAAAATCAAATTTGTGAGGTCGGTCATATCTGCATATGGCTGGTTTAAAAATACAAATATGGTGAAATACCGGATCAGAAATAAGGTAGATGAGCTTATGCGGATTGCAAGGAAAATTGCAAGTGATCACGACAAAGAAAATGGCTATGTTGAGAAAAAATATTTCAATATGTGGAGGCGATATTATGCACAAGGTTCAAAGTCCCAAAAAAATGGAAAAGGTAGTGTACAAAGCAAAGCCGGATGGCGTGGCAGATGTGTGGCTGCGGAGCAACCAGCGTGAAATTGTGCCAGAAACAGAAGACAGCCCGGGAGGGTATGAGGCAGATGAGATTTTTTGTCAAGTAGAAGCTGCGGCGATTTCAGAAAAAGAGATTACAGATGATTTTGAGTTTTGGTTTTCCATGCTGGAAGAAATCCCAGGTTTTGACGCAAACGAGCTGGGAATCGAAGCACGAAGAGCAGCAAAGCTTTCTGAGATATCATCCGTGTGCCAGAAAACCATTTTTTCCGGTGTCGATGTGGAACTTAATGGAAAGATACATCATTTCAGTCTTACTGTGTTTGACCAACTCGATCTGTTTGGCAAAAAGGATCAGCTTGATTCAGGAGAAACGAAGAAGTATGAGTATCATAGCGATGGAAACCCATGTAAATTTTATACAGAGGAAGAAATGAAGCCTGTAGTCACTGCCGCCGCAAAGTATATATCTTATCATAAGACTTACTGTAATAGTATGTACACATGGATTCGAAATTGTACAAAGGCATCTGAGATTGAAGCAATCCAGTATGGAGCTGAAATCCCAGAGGAATACCAGTCCGAGGTCTTACAAGACTATCTGGCAAGAAAGGCGATTGTATGAGTGAACGGTGGATTAAATCTGTTGGCAAGAATGTTACTCTTTTTGCAATCGGCGGCTTTATATATTATATGATCGAAATTCTTTGGAGAGGATATAGCGCACTTCCTATGGTCCTGGTTGGAGGACTATGTTTTTTATTCTGCGGCTCTATAAATGAGTTTATGGATTGGGATATGCTAATTTGGAAGCAGATGCTTGCCTGTACAGCTGGAATCACTGCGATAGAATTTCTTTCGGGCTACATTCTGAATATCATATTTGGTATGGGAATATGGGATTATAGCGGTGTCCCGTTTAACATATTGGGACAGATTTGCTTACCGTTTACAGCAGCATGGTATATCCTGTCTTTGCCAGCCATCATCCTGGACGACTATCTAAGATTCTGGATATTTGGCGAAGAAAAACCTAGATATAAGTGGAGGTAAACAGCGATGGATGAAAGCCAGGTTCTGGAAGTTATTGAAATGTACGAAGATCTGGTTGAAAAACAGGACGAAATTATTGTGCGGCAGAGCCGTTTCATAAAAAAGTTGGCAACGGAACTTGCCCATTTAAGAAATTTAATGAATGTTGAGGCAAGCGAAGACGAAAGAATAGATGCCGGAATTATTGACGAAGTAAAACAAGAATATGAGGACATGAGGGAGCCGTGATGGTTCCCTTTTTTCGTGGAGGTTTGTATGGTATATGCGAGGGATAGACCACTTTTTATAAGAAGCTTTTAACAGCCACTAATGCCGAAAGGAGGTTCGTTATGCGAAAACTGTTGGATTGGCTGATCGGAGGTAATCTCGATCGGCTCTTAAAAGCAATCGGAGGGGAAGACTGATGTTGGAAACAATATGTATATCTGTGCTTGGCAGCGGAGGAGTTGCCGGCATTTTTTTTGCCTTGATTCGACACTACATTGAAAGACGTCTGAACGAGGTGGAAGCTCGCGAAGAGGCGAGGTTGAAATACAAAATTGAGCAGAGAAAAGCTGATGAAGAAATAACTCATGCAACAGGCCGGGTGCTCTTTTGGCTGCATCATGCAATCGTAAAAGGAGAACACAACGGAGAACTGGAAGAAGCATTTGAAAATCTTCAGAAAGCAGAGGCGCACAAAAAAGACATGGACAGAGAAATTCTGGCCAAATATAGCATTGATTAAGGGGGGGCTCTTTATGGAATTATTTAACTTTTTAAAACAGATACCGCTACCAATCCTTTTGGTGGCAGTGTTGATTTTACTTATTGTAACTATCGTAATCGCTTTTCAGTATGCAAAGCACAAAGGATTAGAGGGCATTCGGGCGAATGTATATCAGCTGATTCTGAAAGCTGAACATATGTATAAAGAATCTGGGGCTGGCCAACAGAAATTGAAGTGGGTTGTGCAGCAAGCCAGGGGATTATTGCCAAAATGGCTTCAAATTATTATAACGGAAGAGATGCTGCTTAAAGTAATTGATGTATGGTTTGATGGCGTAAAAGATCTTCTGGATGATGGAAAAGTAAACGGATCGCAGCAGTAAAGGAGAAAAGAACATGAGCAAATTACAGGAATTCCTTGACCTCGGTAACTATTACGCTTCAAATGGTGGATATCTGGAAAAAAAGACTGCCGAATATTTGGATGATTTTAAGAAAAATGCAGGATATAACAATTATACAATGTTCGCGCGTGACGTAGACAACTGGGGGCAGCCGGGGTGTCAAGCTCAGCCGTGGTGTGCTGAATTTCAGTTTTGGAAACTGGTAAAAGTAATCGGAATCACAAACGCGCTCAAAGTTATGGGCGGTGGCTTTTACAATTGTCAGAGTGTTAAAGCCTGGGCGAAAAAGCAAGGCACCTGGCACACCACTCCGAAGCTTGGTGCACTTCCAATCTACAGAAACGGTTCACACATTGGAAGCGTAAATTGGCTTAATGCTTCCAATATGAATGCGAATGAAGGAAACACATCAAGCGCTCCTGGGGTTGTAGTGAACGGTGGAGCCGTAAGAAACAAAACATATTCTATTAACGATCCGGCTATTGACGGATATGTGTGGATAGATTGGGCATCTTACGAAGATACCACCACCTGGAAAAAGATAGGAACCAGAGTAGCAACCGTGAATGATCTGTACGTCCGCGAGGCACCGAACGGCTACATTATGGGTTCAATTGACAAAGATACAGTCGTTGAGATTGACGGAAAGACAAGCGGCAAATGGACACACGCCAAGGCTGAGGGAATCGGAATTGGCTGGATTTGGACCGGATATCTGGCTAAAGAGGTAAGCTCAACACCTACCACCATCACAGGCAAGCAGGACAAGAATCAGAAGCTCTTTGATGGTGTGGTAATAGCGAAGCCGACTCTCTATGTCCGTACCTGGGCTGGTCAGGAATACCCGACAATCAAGAAAGTCCCATCACTGAAATATGACGCAGCCGTAGAAGTAATGAATTACACTCAGAAAGATTCTGAAAAATCCGACTGGTACTATGTTCGCATTACCGTTGGACAGAAGAAATACTTCGGATTCTGCAAGGCACAGTACATTGCAAAGAAATGAAAGAAAAATCATGGACAGCAATAGCGCGGGCTGGATATTAGCAGCCTTGGCAATATATTCCGGGAACACAAAAGGTTGCAGCTAATGACCGGCCTGTAATCTTAAAAGGTTTCATGCCAATACTTATAAATAACATAATGGGTTGCTTTAAAATGTATTTGCTTCAAAAATTGCCTAAAAGGGTATAAAATATATCACAAGGTTTTATATCGTTTTTCGATATAATCTAACAAAAGCCCTTCCGATATATCAAAAGGTGCTAAATTATAACGGAAGGAGCAATGGCATGATTAAGATTTTACTGTCAAAAAAGCTTGGGGAAATGAGGCTCACTCAGGCAGATTTGGCGAGGGCAACCGGAATAAGACCCAACACCATCAATGAGTTGTACCATGAGCTTGTAGATAGGGTGAATCTGGAACACCTCGACTTGATTTGTGAAGCCCTGGACTGCGAACTGGATGAGTTGATTGTTAGGGTACCGAACGAAGAATCAGCCATAACCCACACACGCCAGGGAACTAAAAAACCAGGCAAAAAGAGATAACCGCTGCAACGGTTTCTTGTTAAAGAGGGGGGAATTGCCCCCTCTTTAATATTTATCCATTTCTTTTAAGTTAAAGTCTAAAGAATCATATAAATATCTTACATCAAATCCCATATCATCATATCCTTGCAATACAGTTTGAATGTACCGATCGGATGGAATGCCAACCGTAGCAGAATCTGGAAGAAGATAAACCATAGCTTTTTTTCTAACTCCGTTATTTTGGTGAACATATACGTTTTGCTTTTTATAAAATCTTGGATAACCTTCGTACAGATCAAGGGCCTCTTCGTTACGAGCAGTGATGTTCCATACAGCGACAGGAACTTTTGATCCCTTACATTTTTTTATTGTCGCATAGGAGCCGGTCCGACTACCTTTGTATACAAGTTTCCAATTCAGAAGAAATCCGGTAAACGCAACCGTGGCTCCAGGACAACGATAGGACATTTGCATTATATTTAGATTGCTTCCATAAGCTACATATAAATTCATGCTATTTCCTTTCTCCCCGTCAAGCCGTTAGGACAGCTGTTTATTATTAAGCGGCATGCTCTTGTTTTGCATTTTCGCGAAGTTGCTTCATCATGTGAAGTCTGCAGGTTTTAAATTCATCCCCATAAAGACCAAGACGATTGGTTAAAATATTATACATAAGCGTAGTTTTCTTCTGAGAGGTATATCCGGTCATTGAACGGAATACTACCTTATCATCGGCTTCAATGGCCCAAGCAGAGACTGCAAGGCAAAATTGCACGTATGCTTTAATTTTTCCTGCATGGAGCGTGCTATTAAAAAGTCTAAATTCAACAGTTCCCTTCTGAAAAAAACTATGGAGATTCAGCGCATGATACCTTGTAGAGTTATAATGCTGATGATCGATACCGCCACAATATCCATCGTTTGCTGGGCTATACCAGATCTTTTCAACGGAATCGGTTGTGATATTTTTATCTTTTTTCATAGCATCAAGCAGATTTTTACAAACTGGCAGACACCAGCGATTTTTTCTGCTTCCGACTGCGAGGGCATCGTAAATAATTTCCTGCCGGCTATACATGAAGTTTACCAATCTGCGGAGAGATGTTGCCGTATGGTTTGCGCCGTCAACGTGAATATGGATTCCACAGCTGCTATGAGGTACTCCTCCGACTTCTCTAAATTTGCGGATAATTGCCTGTAATGTCTCAAGATCCTTGTAAGCAAGAATAGGTGTTACGAATTCAACTTTGTATTCGTCTGTGACATCATTGCCAACCTTACGGATTGGCTGAATGGAACTGTCTCGCATTACTTTCCATTTGCGACCTTGTGAATCTCGGATTGTTCTTGTTTGATAACAAGTACGATCTGGTGCAGATACTGTACTTCCAAGAACTTCTGCAACAGCTTTAGCTGCCATTTTTCTTGTAATACCTGTGAATTCAACTTCAACACCATAATTCTGTTTCTTTAAAAGTTCTGACATGATTTTTATCCTCCTATTACCAGTCAAACTTCGCACCGTCTATACGAATATTTGTTCTGTTTTTTATGGTTATATAGTACCACATGTACCGTACATGTCAATAGTTTTGAAGAGAAAATCTCTATAAAATTAGAGAAAAACATTGACAAAATAGAGAAAAGAGGATATAATAATATCATAACGAACAGGGAGGTGATAAGATGAATCAAAATCGAAAGAAACCAAAACAAGAAAGCGGTCATGAAGAGCTGCTCGCAAAGTTAGTCTTCATAACCGCAATCTT